>Ga0206909_1022_pt1 | contig 36097 bp, 32 predicted proteins | sample Alteio_BWOrgHeat_76_FD_152943 | JGI IMG/M metagenome (GOLD analysis project Ga0206909, IMG submission 152943) | Enriched cells from forest soil in Barre Woods Harvard Forest LTER site, Petersham, Massachusetts, United States -... | ecosystem: Environmental > Terrestrial > Soil > Temperate forest >...
CCCTAATATTATTGATAAGGCAGGGGACTACGCTAAAAGACATTTAAAGGTAGCCCAGAGCCTGAATAAACCGTTGGTGATAGAAGAGTTCGGACTGCCGAGGGATATGCAGTCTTTCAGCATCAATGCCACTACCGGCAGCCGAAACAGTTATTACAGCTTCATATTCAACACCGTGTTGAATAACCCCGACATTGCAGGTTGTAATTTTTGGGCGTTCGGAGGCATCGCGAGGCCAATACCGGGCCAGGTATTTTGGAAAGACGGCGACGAATTTATGGGCGATCCGGGCGGCGAGGAACAGGGCTTAAACTCGGTATTTGATTCGGATGAAAGTACGTGGCGGGTAATTGAAAAATTCGAAAACTTTTAGCTCATCCTACATCAACTCCTTATCCTTTTTCTCGTGATAAGTTTTGTAAGCGAGGTAATAAAAAAACAAGCACATCACCAGGTTAAGGCCTATGCCGCGTAAATTTAAATTAGGGTATTCAGTGACGACCTGGTAGACGATCAATAGTAGGGCAAGTGTACCTGCAATAAAATACAGGATGAGGAACTTTGGATTCATATAAGGGGGTTATAAATTGTTTTATCAACGATCCACTCCCCGGCTTTAGCTTAATAATTCACGCCGGTAGTGAGCAGGTGGTTTTTGTCGATTGACTTTACCAGCGCGGCAACGTGCTGCATCCAATCTGTAAACGCCACATTGGCTGTTTTTTCCATTGGCCGCGGCTCGTTGATAATTTCCCAGGCCATAATAGCTTTGTCGTCGGTATATTTTTTGCCGTTGAGGCTGTTGGTGCGATCTAAAACATATTTAATGTAATTGTCTAGTTGCAGTTTGCAATTATCGCAGGTATAAAACTGGCTGATAAACTGCTGTAGTTTATCCCAGGCATAATAGCCCGATCCTTTTGGATAAGGTGGCTCGCCAAAGCCGTTCCATTTTAAATACTGGCCCAGGCCCCCGCTCCATTCCCATGTATTGGTAAAATGAAGCACTGCCTTCATATTGCGTTTGGCCATTTCGTTCAGCAGGTAATCCAGGCCGGCCATTATATCTTCATTAAACTTTTCGGCCTCGGGCTGAAGCACTTTTTCGTTGGGTGTGCGGAATTTATAGTCGGTTAAGCCTTCCGCGCCAATCATTATCCGCAGGTTAGTTACATTATGCTGCTTTAAAAAATCAAGTTCAGTTTTAAGCCGCTTTTTGCCTTGTTCGCCATTAGTTGCCAGCAAGCCACCATACCAATAATTGGTGCCGATGTATCGGTAAGGTTTGCCATCAATAGTAAAATGAGTGCCATTAACTTTAACAAACCCCTGCTGTGCAAAACAGGCAAAAGGAACAACAAGGCTTAGTATTAAAATATGAATTATTCTTCTCACGGTTTATAAATAGGATTTATAAAAGTATAAAACGGTGAGTAGTGGGGTTAATATTGTTTTAACAATTGTTAGGCGATAATGAATTGATTAAGCTGTCTGCCCGATTATTTACTTTTTATAATTAAACTCGCCCTGAAATTTCGTTAAGTTATTACGCCCTACGTTTTGATCCAACTCGAATTACCAGGATTGGTAAACATAATTTCATAATTCCCTTCTTTCCAGTTTGTTCCATCGTTATACCAAATATTCCCGAGCTTTCCGCTTTCTGCTGATCCAATAACAAGCCACTCGGGACCTCCACTGTTGACCGGATAAATTGTAAACAGGTAAACATTTTCAGTTATTTTAAACTCGCCGTTGTTTAAGCTATCGTTGGTGGTAAATAAAGCGCGGTAATAAGGCGGGAGCAGCGCTTCCTGGAGATATCCGGCATCAAATTTCATATGTGATGGGCGGCTGTCAAAATAAATGGATCCTTTTGGCCCCTCGTTTTTTACACTCAAAAAATACCGTTTCTGATAAAGTTCCTGGGTGCTTAGTGTTATGCTGTTTCCGCTATTGTAAGGCGGATTAGGGGTCGTTTTACTTTTGGGCCAGTAAACAGGTTTAACGGCAGGCAGGTAATAATACAGCGTTGCTATAAATTTGAATTTGTTTTCGGGGAACTGGTAAATACAATTGGTAATGGCCCCGGTTTCGATGGATGGCGCTACAAAATACGGATCGCCTTTTTTTGCATAATTACCCATGAAATTTTGAATAACGGCGCTCATCGTAGCCGTCCGTGTAGGCACATTAGGGTCTTGCGTGTCTGATTTATTTGTCGATAACGGAAAAGTGCCGCTTTCGGCAAGTTGAAAGTAAGCGAATCCTTCCAGTAAGTACAAAACCTTAAAGGCCACCAGTTGCGAAAGGCTATAAAATGTTTCAGAAGCGTTTGCCCAGTTATCTTTTTTGCTTTTGTCAGCATTATACGAAAGATTTTTATAAGCCGCGCCAAGTTCTTTTTCGGCCTCGTCGGCAAACATCATTACGGTAATATCCGGGTTGGTGTATAATAGCTGGCGTTGTGGGTCGGTGTAGGTATTGGTAAGCAGGAAAGCAATAACCTGATGCCTTTGATACATTTGGCTAAATGCGCCTGCAATGTCCTGGTTCACCTGTTCGGTGTTAACGCGATCAACAGCGTCGTTCACCATTTGCTCCAACGCATTAAAATACTGGCTGTTTTTTGAGTTACCAAAAACACCAACTATGGAACCGACCAGCTTAATAGCGTAGCCCAGGGGGCCGGCAATCATGGCAACGCCGGTAACGCGGCCCGCCACCATTATAACGGCGCCCGTTATTGCCAGTACGCCCGATGCAATATCGGCGCCGTTTGAATTTGGGTTAGTAAATTTGGGGATAGCTTCGCCTATCGCATCAAAAACGCCATCAACTTCATCAAAAAAGGCTTTATCGTCTTTAGCTACGTTTTCAATTGCCGATAACGAGGCTTGTACAGCTGCGCTGGAAGCCAGCTCAGGCACAGCGTTTATTTTTTCTTTAAATTTTTTGAAGTCTTCAGACGTTTTCGCCATGGCTGTGTGGTATTTATAGGTTAAGGTAAAGCTAATAAAAAATCGAACCACAAAAAATTTAACAGGCAACAATGTTGCCGCCAAACCTGGCGCAAAAAAAAGCCCTCGATAAACATCACAGGCTTTTCTGTATTTAAGGATTTAAAATTATAATTTGCCTAATTCCTGTACCAGGTCGATCAACTTGTTAGAGTATCCCCACTCGTTATCGTACCACGATACCACTTTTACAAAGTTGTCATTTAATGCAATACCTGCTTTTGCATCAAAAATTGATGTGCGTGCATCACCTTTAAAATCTTCAGATACTACTTCGTCTTCGGTATAACCCAGGATGCCTTTCATTGGCCCTTCAGAGGCTGCTTTCATGGCTGCTTTAACTGCTTCATAAGTAGCAGGCTTTTTTAACCGAACGGTTAAGTCAACTACAGAAACGTCGGCAACCGGCACACGGAACGACATACCTGTTAATTTACCTTTAAGTTCGGGTAATACTAACCCAACCGCTTTAGCAGCACCTGTTGATGAAGGGATGATGTTTTGATAAGCGCCACGGCCGCCTCTCCAATCTTTAGCCGATGGGCCGTCAACTGTTTTTTGAGTAGCAGTAACCGCGTGGATAGTGCTCATTAAGCCTTCTTCGATACCGAAATTATCATTCAGTACTTTAGCGATAGGAGCCAGGCAGTTGGTGGTACATGAAGCATTTGAAACAATAGTTTGTTCAGCTTTCAGTTGAGTATGGTTTACACCCATTACAAATGTAGGGGTGTCGTCTTTTGCGGGGGCGCTCATTACAACTTTTTTAGCACCGGCATCAATATGTTTTTGGGCCGATTCCTGGGTAAGGAACAAGCCGGTTGATTCAATTACAACTTCTGCACCTACTTCGCCCCATTTTAGGTTAGCAGGATCTTTTTCAGCAGTAACGCGGATAGTTTTACCGTTTACCACTAAATGACCGCCTTCAACAGCAATAGTGCCTTTGAACGGACCGTGGGTTGAGTCGTATTTTAACATGTAAGCCATGTAATCAGGCTCAACAAGGTCATTAATACCAACAACTTCAATGTCGGGTCTATCAATTGCGGCCCTGAATGCCAGGCGGCCAATACGGCCGAAACCGTTGATTCCTATTTTCATGATTCTTTAATTTTTACTTGAAAAGTATGTTAATAAATTGTTTATGGGTTCCTTAATGATGTTTGCAATTTTAAGTTTTGCATCGGCGGCAGCTTCATATAGATGGTCCTGAAAGCCAGCCGCAACTGAGCCCGCAAAATACAACAAAGCCTCGGGATGTTCATCATGCAATGGTAATAAATAAATATTCATCAATTTATCAAAACCGGTTTTGATGATGCTTTTTATATAAATATCCTCTTTGTTGTCGATAAAAAACTCGGTAAATGAGCTTAAGAACAAAGCCGGCTGCTTTTGCCGGTAAACTTTCTCCAGCAGGGTTTTCCGGTCCAGATCATAACGCTGCACAAATTTTTTGTGAATATTTTCGGGCAGCGTTTCGTTCATATAAGCCTTTATCAATTGCCTGCCCAGCCAATTACCCGAGCCTTCGTCGGCCAAAATATAACCCAACCCGTAGTTGTTTGGCTTTACTTTTTTACCATCGTACCATGCCGCATTTGACCCGCTGCCCACAATGCTGATAATGCCCGGCGAGTTTTTACAGCAGGCAATTGCAGCTGCGGCTATATCGTGTTCAACCGTTACCTTGCCAAATTTAAAGAAGGCAGAAAAGGCATTTTGAACAGTATCTTTTAATTCGGGAGAGGAGGCGCCGGCGCCAAAAAAATAGATGCGCTTAATTTCTTCGGCGTGGTGGATCAGGTTGATGTTTTTGCTCAGCAGCTGGATAATATGCTTTTCGTCGTTCAAGTACGGATTTATACCGGCGGTTTTAAAGGAAGCTATTACCCTTTCTTTATCCGCCAGCCTCCAGTCGGCATAGTTCGATCCGCTATAAACAACTGCAATCATTTTTTAGATAGAGAGTATTTGAGCCATCTTCAACAAATCCTCTTCCAGTTTAAATTCGTGTTGGGTAAGCGCTTCTTCAAGGCTTGTAATTTTTATATAATTAGCCTCAAGGCCAACCATCATTTGTGTTTTGCCGGCCAGTAAGGCATTTACAGCAGCAAATCCCAGGCGACTGCCCAGCACCCTGTCAAACGCAGATGGGCTGCCTCCACGCTGCAGGTGGCCCAATATGGTAACCTTTATGTCGTAATTTTTAACCTGCTTTTCAACCATTTTGGCAATATCATAAGCGCCGCCATGTTTGTCGCCTTCGGCTACGATTACGATGCTGGATGATTTTTTATTGCTTTGCCCGCTTTTCAGGTTTTCGATCAGGTCCTCAATAGCAGTTTCTTTTTCGGGCAGTAATATTGCTTCGGCTCCGCATGAGATCCCCGCCCGTAAGGCAATGGCCCCGGAGTCGCGCCCCATTACTTCAATAAAAAACAAACGGTCGTGTGCATCGGCAGTATCACGGATCTTATCAATCGCCTCAATAACCGTATTGGTGGCCGTATCAAAGCCGAGGGTATACGTTGATCCGTACAGATCATTATCAATAGTGCCGGGAACACCCATCACCCTTATATCCGCATATTTTTTTGAGAAACGCAGCGCGCCGGTAAACGTACCGTCGCCACCTATTACTACTATTGCATCAATACCCCGTTTTTTTAAATTTTGATAGCCGGCTTCCTGTCCTTCGTCCGTTCTGAAAGGCAAACAGCGCGCAGTTTTTAATATTGTTCCGCCTAAATTTAAAATGTTACTAACAGAACGCGTGTCCATCTCGAACATGTCGTCCTCAATTAACCCCTGGTAACCCCGTCTTATTCCTACAACCTCTAAGCCATTATATATCGCTGTACGCACAATTGAGCGGATACAGGGGTTCATTCCCGGTGCATCGCCGCCTGATGTTAATACTGCAAGTTTCGAAATTTTATGCATTTTTACACAACTATTTTACAGCCACGAATATAGGGTGTGAAAATTACACCATTAAATTTAATTTTTTTTTTTTTACATTAGCGGTTAACCAACAGAATTTAATTTATTTACCTAAAATTATCGGGTTTGGAAGTAAAACTACCTACGTTTGATTCAGTCTTTTCGGTTGACTGTGTAATATTTGGTTTCGAAGCAGGGGAACTAAAAATATTATTGATTGAGCGAAATGAAGAGCCATATAAAGATTGGCTGGCATTACCTGGCTATATTGTTGAGCAGGACGAAAGCATTGACGATGCTGCCGAGCGAATTTTATACGAGCTTACCGGCCTGCGCGACCTGCACATGCAGCAGTTTCATACCTTCGGCGAAGTTAACCGGCACCCGCAAGGGCGTGTAATTACCGTTGCCTATTATGCGCTGATCCGCATTAACGGGCAAAAGGAATTGCGCCCGGTTACGCAGTATGCGCGTAAAGCATTCTGGCATCCGGTGAATGAGTTGCCAAAACTGGCATTTGACCATACCGATATTTTTAAAACCGCATTCAACAAAATACGCCGGCGGTTAAACTATCAGCCAATCGCATTTGAATTGCTGCCCGAAAAATTTACGCTTACCCAGTTGCAATCGCTTTATGAGGCCGTAGAGAACAGGAAGCTGGATAAAAGGAATTTCCGAAAAAAAATGCTGAGCTACGGATTTTTAAAGGAATTAGACGAAAAACAAAAAGGCGTATCCTACCGCGCCGCCAAACTATACAAATTCGATCGCCGCAAGTATGCGAAGATCTTTCATAATGATATGAATCTGGATAAGTAGTTTGCAGTTTGTAGTAGGCAGTTTGCAGTATTAATTGCAATAAAAAAAGAGCTATGGAGATTTCCATAGCTCTTTTTTTGTTTATGGCTGCATTATTTTAGCCTTTTAACTGCACACTGCCAACTCTCAACTGCCAACTACACTTCGTGAGCGAACTCCAGGTGATACTTCACCAGGTTATCTATAGGCGAGCGGATGATGTTACCCATCACCATGCCATTTTCGGCTACTAATTCTTCTAAAACATTCCTGAAGTTGTAACCTACTGAACCAATACAGTTAAAGGTATATTTTTGGTAATCGGGATAGTGTGTTACCAGGTTGCGGAAAAAATCTTCGAATGATGTCCGCACAATGTTGCGCGAATATTCCAGGTTTACCGGGCTGTCATAAACAAATTTGCTAAAGCTGGCGCAAAAGCGGTTAGCACGGGGCTGGGTGTAAACAATTTCGTTAATATCGTCGGGCGTAAGCTTATAGGTTTCCCAAAAGTTTTTACGCACCGCCTCGGGCATATAACCCCTTAAATAATCTATCAAAAGTTTTTTGCCAATATAGCAACCGCTGCCTTCATCGCCCAGGATATACGCACCCGAATCAATATTGTGGGTAACTTCGCGACCATTGTACAGGCACGAATTGGTTCCGGTGCCCAATATGGCGGCAAAACCTTCATTGTTGCCTAGCAAAGCCCTGGCGGCCGCAAGCAAATCGTGTCCGATAAATACTTTTGCTTTTGTAAACACGGCCTGCATCGCTTCTTTAACGATATTACGCATTTCGTCGGTTGAGCAGCCTGCGCCGTAATAGTTTACTTCGGTTATCTCATCTCGTTCCAGATCGGTTGGTAAAGTCTCGTCCAGGGATTTTATTATATAATCCGTGGGAGAAAAATACGGGTTGTAACCTTCAGTGTTAAAGTACACTTTTTTACCTTCTCCGGTAACCAGGCACCAATTGGTTTTGGTTGAGCCACCGTCAGCAATTATGATCATAAATTAAGTTTATTTTAAAAAAATCGGATAAAAGTATGATTAACTTATTGTAAAAAAAACACTTTATACTTTTAAAAAGTAAAAATCTACTTTTTGACAAAATATTATCGTTTTTTTAGCGACAAATTAACGTTTTACTACGTTCCGTTCTTACTGGTTTATAAGTATAAAAGTATCGTTAATTGTTTAACTCAGTATAAATTTTCCTGCTTTAAAGCAGTGGTTTTATAATTGAATGCAATTATATGTATTATTTAGCAAATAATTGCCTGCCGGTATTTGTTTGTTCGGGATAATTTATTTTTTGCCGATCGACTCAAATAAAATTCTTTTTCCTTCATTTTTTATCAGGGTTTAAAAAGATTTCGTACAATATCGGGCCGATCTGCCTAATGAAATTAAACTAAATTTAAAAAACAAAGTGTTGGTAAAGGAGTGGTAAAATAATAAGAGATAATACTATGAGAAGTATTTGTCCGTTTTTTGATAATTATGCGGAACGTAGAAATACGCTATCTTCGCTAAGCCAATTTGGTCCTTAATTTAACAAAGTTGATTTGAATAAGTTATTTTCGTTTATCATTTTGATGTTTATTGGGGGGCAAATAAGTGCGCAATCCAATATTTCCCAAATTGTTTTTGGAACAGGCGCGGGCGTAGCCATGGCTTTTGATGGCGCCACCTCGCCAAAACCAACTCTTGCCTTTTATGGCGATGCGGCATTTTACCCGGTGGCTTATTTAAACTTAAACGTCGAAGGGCAAGCAGGTACCCTCTCGGGTGCGGTTTTAAACAGCAAGGACCGGAAACGCTTTAACAACAATTTTAAGGCGGTGATGATAAATGGCGAATTACAGGCCGGGGCGTTTATTGAACCCGGAAAAAACAGCTTTTTGGACCTGGTTAGAAATATTTATGCCGGAATTGGTTATGGGTTAATAAATAACCATGTAACTAACGTAAATATTTTAAAACCGAAAGTTACCGACCAGGTAAACAATACCTTACACATGGTGCCCTTTAAATTGGGGTACGAGTACAATCTCATCAAAAACAGCTCCAACGAGCCGGTATTAAAGGTTGACGCTTCATTGGCCCTTAATTACATCGACTCCCGTGGCCTCGATGGGTATTACGATCACTATTCAAAATCAATCAATTTTTATACGTATTATTCTATTGGCTTAAGGTATGCCATCAGTTTAAATCACCTCGGCGAGCGTTCGTACAATAAATTTGATTGAAAATCAGCCAAACATGGCTATCCGTTCGCGGTATTGCTGCCTGGCAAATTTGAATATTACACATTTTCATAAAAGAAATGGTTGCCGATTTTATCGGATTTTTGCATCTTTGCAGCAAATTCAGGTCGATAGTCTTGAATCGTAAGTCAAAAGCTGAATTTTGACGCAGGACTAACGACTTTAGACTTTGAACTCAAAAAGGTCCCATAGCTCAGCTGGATAGAGCAACAGATTTCTAATCTGTAGGTCTTAGGTTCGAATCCTAATGGGATCACTAAAAGAAAGTCAAAAGCCTTTAGTCATAAGTCTAAAGGCTTTTTGTTTTTTTATCGACTTCGAACTTGAGACTTTCGGCTCAGGGCTACAAAATCAATTAATTCCCATCCCCATCTTTCGAAGCTTGTGGCTGCTGGTCTTTCTTATTCACAAATGGAATTTTTTTCCAAAAAGGTTTCTGGCTATCCGGTACTGCTACGCCTTCGTCCCAGTTGGTAACGTTGGTGAGGTCGCCGTTGCGGTTCCAGGTTTTCCATTCGCCGTCTTTAAGGCCCTTTTTAAAATTGCCTTCTTCTTTCAGGTTTTTATCCGGGTAAAACGAAATATAATGCCCGTTCAGCAATTGCCCGTTGTAGCCGCCCTGGGTTGAGTGGATCATGTTGTTAAGAAACCAGTAATAATAACGGTCGTTCTTTATTTTTGGATCGGTTTTCATGGGCAGTACGTCTGCGCGGATCTCCTGGGTAGTATCCACTATGCGGATCTGGCTATAGTCACCATCATCAACCACCACAGGTTTGGTTTTATTCACGGTAGCCCGGCGGGGCGCGTTATAACCGTTATTGCTATTGTTGTAGCTATTATTATTCCCGGGGCGACTGGTGGTATAATCGCCACCTTGCTGCGCGTAGGCTTTACCGAGGGAAAATACTAAAATGAAAAGGACTATTTTTTTCATGCTGACGTTGTATGTGGTTTTTTGACAGCGATTAGCACGAAAGGTTTAACGTGGGTCTGTAAATTGTTGAAAATAAAATGCCTGGAAAATTGTTAATAGCCAGGGTTTTATAGACCGGGATGGACGATGGTTCGAAACCAGATCGGATCACAATAGCAGGGTCAAAAAAACCCCAGTTTAGTCACTTTATCCGCTCCAACAAACAAATCTCCACCACATCGCCTTCATCTTTGCCGATAACCTTGCGCAGATCGGCCTTCATCGGCAATTTGTGTGTGCCATCGCCAAGGGCCATAAATGAACTTTGGAATTGATGCCCGTCAACAGTGCCGCGAACCTTCACCAGCCCGCGTGTTCCAAAAAATGCAGCCGACTCCGGCCATTTTACAAAAGTCCAGCCGCCTTTATTGGGGCTTTTTTGCAGGGTCGCGGTAAACTGTTTGTTTAGCATGGCGTTATCATTATTTACCATAAAGTTATTGTTTTTAGTTCTGTGCTGCAATCATTTTTTAGGGTTGACGCAAAACGAGATAATTTGAAGTAACTTTAACAACTGGCTCCATAATTGAGCTTAAATACCTTAGTGCAGCGGTAATAAAACTCCACCAGTAAGCCCCATGAAAGTAGCAGCCAAAGGATTGTTTGTGTTTTTTTCGATGTGTTTTTTTGCAAACGCAGGATGCAGCCAGCAAAAGCCCTTGTCAAAGCTACAGGTGATCAAACTATCGGACAGCGATGCAGGAAAAACGACAGATCTTGCAAAGGGCCAGATTTTTACGCTTACCCTTCCTGACCATATCGATGGTGGCTACAGGTTTGACAGGCCCCTGTATGACAGTACTATATTGCACTTGGATAAACTCTCTGAAAGGTCCCCTGCTGCCAATAGCCCCATGGGTCATCCCGGCCTGGCCGTATGGCAATTTAGTGCGTTGAAAGCGGGCAAAACCATCCTGGAAATTAATGCAAGCCGCCCGTGGAAGGGTGGCGGCACCGTCACCATTTTTAAAAATACAGTAGTGGTTAAGTAGGTATTTTAAATTAAAGGTGATTTCGAGAGTATCGAACTACGTTATAAGCATGCAAAATGTTACAACATTTAGGAGGAAGTTATCAACATTTTAAAAATGTGGAAAAAATAATCCCCTGTTTGGGGTGTAGAACAGTATGCTGCTCAAAGGCATTTTCGTTGATTTCTTCCGATATTTTTTATAAATCCATATAAAAACATCAATTTTCTGTGCTCTTCGGCGCAATAATGGCAATTTCTAGATGGTTGATAGCATTACAGCACATCACGGCCTGTTTTTTGTCTATAAAACAGCGTATTTGTAACATTTTGATTACGAAAAGGCAACCTGAAAGCTTTTTTTAACCCGATTTATTAAGAAAAATGATATAAAAATCGCTACCCGGGACAGGGCTTATTAATTTGCAAATCAAGTTATTTTTTATATAATTGAAATATTACCAGCTATTTACGCAAGTAACACTAAACTATAAACGATTCACTCAAAACAACAACTAACACATGAAAACAACACTCAAACTAAAAGTAATTCTCTCAATAACGGCCCTGGCGGTTGTGCTTTTTGGTTGTTCTAAAGATCAGGTTGCTCCGACTGCGGCCAGGGAAGAAACATCAAGCTTACCAACTACTGCCGATGGAAAGCATGTTTACGGGTTGTTGCCTACTTCGCAGGAAGAATACAGCAAGTACCCTGTTTTCTCTTTGTCAGCATTTAAACCTCTTCACGACGAAGCGGTTAGGGTTAGTTCTCCTATCGTTACGCTTTCGTCCCCTGCCGTACGCGATCAGGGACAAATAGGATCATGTACCGGTTTTGCCGGTTCTGAGGCTTATGAGATCACTTACTTCTACAAAAATGGCGCTTATCCTGCTATCGTTAGCCCCGCTTATCTTTATTATGAAGAAAGGGTAAACATCCTTGGCCAAAAGATCACTGCAGATAATGGCGCTAACATGGTTAATATCGATCAGGCTATCCAAAAATACGGCATCACATCCGAGGCTTTAATGCCTTACCCAAGCGGCGACAAAACAACAGCCTATAAAACCTCTCCGACTGCAGCGGCAATTTCTTATGCAGCTGGATACAAGATCAGCAAATATACGCTGATCAATTCAGGCGATACCGCGGCCGTAAAAACTTGCCTGCGTAACAACATCCCTGTAATGTTCGGTTTTAATGTGTATGATAACACAAAAACATATGCTTATTTTGAAGGTTTAAGTACTACAAGCTACACTTACAACCCATTAACTGCAGCTGGTGGTTTAGCTAAGGGTGTATCTTTATTAGGTGGTCACGCTAACGTTATTATTGGTTACAATGATACCCTTAAGGCATTTTGGGTTGAAAACTCATGGAGCACCAGTTGGGGTAACAAAGGATATTACTATCTGCCTTACAGTGTATTTATGAGCACCAAAATTGTACCACAAGGTGGTGTTTACTACATGGGTATCTAAATTTATCGGGCTTTGAAACGGGCGGTGGCATTGCGCGCAATTTAATGTCGTCACTTTCAATAATAAAACTGCAACAATGTCAAGGGCTTCCATACGGAAGCCTTTGTTGTTTCATTTAACCTTTTTATAGCTAAACCTGTTTTTAATGTTTCTATTTAAAAACGTACCTTTTGAGGAAGCCCGGCGCATTTGTTTGTATACTTCACCTGGAACATTCTTATAGTCGTAAACACTTCCCGACCAAAAGAATACCCGCAAAGTAGCGCTGGCCTGGTTATATTTAAAGGATGCTATAACTGATGATGGCATATTAATGGATCATCAATTTTTGTGCCGGGCGACGTGCCAGTTTCTACGATTTGATACTGGCTGGGTATATTCGAATACCGTGGTTTGGGAAAATAAATATTGTTTCTTAATATTAATTTAACTTAAACAAGATAAAATTTACCAATCTGATTTTGTAATTATTTAGTTGACAAATAGTTATGATAACAGAAAATTAATTATTTATATTTATACAACTAATTGATAACGGGAGAACTATTGTGGGTCTTAGTTATTGATAATGAAAGTTTTGTATTGGTTTTAGCCGGGCGATCGCGCTAAAGCTGCAAAACGACCAAAATACGCTCCGTTATTTAATACCTAAGCCGATATGACGAAAATCGTAATACAAACCTGATAATATATAAGCGACTTTCAGCGTGCCTGCGACGGGCTCTGCCAGCTCTGCGAAATATTGATGAAGCATATGATAATTTTTTGAAAAGGGGGCGGTCGCTTATAGCAATAGCAACTGGGATGAGCATTTGGGTGCTTTTTATAACGACAAGATTTTAGTGAAGAAAGGGTAACGTTTGGTTCGATAATACAACGACTTAAATTAAAATTACAGCTATGTCACAAAAATGGACTTTCGAGACACTTGCGCAATGCGACAAGGCAACCCTAGAACAAATACTATTGACTGGAAAACCACCTGATATAGAAAAGCTAAATGGCTATATCTATTGCGGATGGAACCACGAACCTATTGGCAAGATCTCGGGCGAAAAGTTCAAAAAGGGATTTTATAAAAGGAACGGGGCCAATTTTGGGTACAACGAAACTGTTATACAGGACTACCAAAAATATTTAGGGCAGTGGGAGGTAGGTTTGCACCGGGTACGCCCTAACCAATTGGGGTATTTCCGCACGGCATATGTTAAAGATGAGCCGTACCATAAACTTTACCAGCCTTATTTGCACCTGGCGCATTTTAACTACGACATACCGTTTCACAAATTTGCATTAAGCTTTTTTAAAGTGATCCGCGATTTTGTGGTGTTACCAAACGAAGACGATCATAGTTTGATGCTCTGCAAGGCTTACCTGACTTTTGGCGAAAACCTTAATATTTTTTACTGTTATTTTTTATTGGGCCATCCGGAGAAAATACAATATCTGCCCTGGTAAACAGGGTGTTGCTTAACAAATCATTTACTTAAATCTTATTACCATGAACAGTGAATTGGTACAGGCAGAAAAAACATTGAAGTCATTTCTAAAATTGTTCCTTTTTTTATTGGTACTTACACTATTCTTCCACTTTTTTCCAAAGCTGACCCCTGCCTTTTTGGAGGTTACGGTATCCAATATGTATGCCGTTGTTGCGGAAAATTCGCCGCTGCAGGGATTTTTAATTGTGTTATTGCTGGCATTATCCATTGGCGATGTGCGCCGGTTTGGCGCTTTGATCCGATTGTTTAAATGGATCCTGGGGTTAGCCATTATATGGACGGTGATTCAGTGGGCGCGCGACAGGCCCTCCACGCCGGGTACTAACCATGTTTGGCAGTTGGCTACCTATGTGGTTGTATTTGTCATTATATGGATAACGTTCAGAGCGGCGGGAATGGCCCGGTACGGCCTGAAATATTTATCTATTCAGCAATTTCAAACACTAGAGGCCATGGCCGAAGTTTGTATCTCGGGCGACACGGATCAGTATAAACTGCGAATTACGCCCTTGCAAGTGGCAACAAATGTAGACACCTACTTATCCAGCTTTGAAGCCACCAATAAGTGGGTGATGAAGCTGGTACTGACGGCAATGGAGATCTATCCTCTCCTGTCCTTAAATCCCTTGCTAAGCCTGATGCAGCCGGCTGCACGGCTTGATTTTCTGAAGCAAAGATTCATCACCGAGTTGGCTTTTCAAAATGTACCCAACTGGTACGGCCAGATAGTGCAGGCCGCCATCCGTATGACCAAGCAGATCTGCTTTATGGGCTATTACAGCGACCCTGCTGTATATGAAAGTATAGGTTACGTTCGTTTTTCGGACAGACCAGACATAGACGCCCGGAAACGGGAATTCCCCGGCAGCCACTCCAAAGCGGCTGACCTGGTGGTACAGGAGGATGCGGACATAAAATCAAACGAGATAACAGCTGATGTGGTTATCGTAGGCTCAGGTGCAGGAGCCTCGATACTGGCCCATGAGTTAATAAAGGCCGGCAGAAAAGTGCTGTTGGTTGAGCGCGGTGGGCTTCAGCAACCGAAGGATTTTACCGAAGATGAAGTAGATATGGTGAGCAGGTTGTATGAAAACGGCGCGCTCCAACTTTCCCGGGATTTCCGTTTCCAGGTATTCCAGGGTAGTTGTGTGGGCGGATCAACCGTAGTTAACAATGCCGTTTGTTTCGAAACACCCGACTATATCCTCGACAGGTGGATAAATGATATGGGCATCAAGTTAGATAGGGCAAGGTACGAAGCATCCATGGAGGCGGTTTATAAACTGATAAAAGTTGCCCATACCCCGATAATGACCGACGATAGGTTTTTGAATCCCGGCGGCCGGCTTTTTGCCGAAGCCTGCAAAAAAATGGGCTACGATAAACCGGAGCTGGATTCTGTAATGGCAAACATAAACGGTTGCCTTGGCTCCGGATATTGTAATATGGGTTGCAAGTTTGGTAAAAAGCTTTCCATGCTGGATACCATCTTGCCGCAAACTCAATTAGAAAACCCAGGCTCGCTGCAAATAATAGCCAATTGCGAAGCGATCAGTTTTAACAGGAGCGGATCGAAGATCGTCTCGCTTACCGCACAATTTACCAGCGGACGGAAGATCACCATCAAAGGCAATACTTTTGTCTCGTCGGCGGGGGCTATTTCATCCAGTATCCTGCTGTTGAAATCGAAATTAGGCATTGCCAATGCCGGTAAAAAGCTGGCATTTAACCTGGGCACGCAAATAACAGCGGCTTACAAACAGATAGTAAATTCATACGACGGGCTGCAGATATCCCATTTCCTAAAAACAAACGACCATCGTTTTGTAATGGAGACCTGGTTTAACCCGCCCATGTTCCAATCTACCGCCATGCCGGGCTGGTTTGATCAGCACTTTTACAATATGCTGAATTACAACCGAATGGCATGTACCGGGGTATTGGTGGGCACCGCTTCAAACGCCGAGGTAAAAATAGCCGGTTTGTTTGGCCGCGATATTAATTACGTGCCCACGCAGGATGATTTTAACAGCCTGATGGACGGCCTGGAAAAGGCGGCGGAAATATATTTAACCGGTGGCGCAGAACGTGTTATGCCAAATTCATTTGATTATTATGAGTATAAGTCGGTTAAGGACCTAAAGGATAACTTCCGCAAAAACATCAAGGCCTCGCCCGATATTTCCACCGGAACGGGGCACCCTCAGGGCGGCAACGTGATGAGCAGCGACCCGGCAACAGGCGTAGTGGATGAAAACTTCAAAGTTTATGGCTTTGACAATTTGTTTGTTTGCGATGCAAGTGTGTTCCCTACCAGCCTTGGCGTTAATCCGCAGATAACCGTAATGTCATTAGCCTATTACGCAGCGGCGCTTATTGCAACAAATTAGAGAGGGTTTTTATTTCAGTACAACAGCAAATGGAAACAGCAGACATAACTCAAAATGCAGAAACTGCCGCGTATGGCACAAAACTGCTTGATTACCGCTTTGCTGGGAGGGATATTTACGTCATCAGCGATCTCCATATTGCTGCCGGGCTGCAAAGCGATGGTAATTATACCGGCGACGAGAATTTTTTTGCAGATCGATCGTTCGGGCGGTTTATTGATCATTTGATCAGCAACAATACAAGCACCGCTGCATTGCTGATCATCAACGGCGACCTGATCGATTTTTTAAGGATCTGCAACATCCCCGAAAAGCAGCAGGACTTTGAAAAGTGGAGCGCTTTGCTGGCCAAAATAGGCATCAGCAAAAACATAGACGAATTGAGCCGGTGCATCGACAAAAGGGAACGAAAATTTGGCTTAAAAACAGACGATTACAAGTCTGTTTGGAAACTATACTTAAGCGCTAATGGCCATCCTGAGGTTTTCGACAGCCTGGCCAAATGGCTGGCGAGCGGTCACAAACTCGTTATTACCAAAGGCAATCACGACCTTGAATGGTACTGGCCGGCCGTGCGCAGTTTTATGAATTTACTGATGGCCGAGAAGATCGCGGCAGCAAAAACCAATACAGTGGCAGCCGCGCTAAACGGCATTGTTTTACCCAATTTGCTTTTTGTTGATGATAACATGGTGATTAACAACCGCATTTATATTGAACATGGCCACCGGTACGAAAACTTTACCACCGTTGACGGCCCTGCAGTACTAAAAAACGAAACAGAGCTCAACCTGCCATTCGGCTCGTTTTTTAACCGTTACCTGGTTAACCGGATCGAACTTGCTTACCCCTATATTGATGATGTGCGGCCGAGGGAAAACATCCTGTCGATACTGATACAGGAGCGTTTTCCGCTGGCTATTAAAATGTTGTTCTATTATGTCCCGCTGGTGCTGCGCGTAATACCAAAGCAACAATACAAATACGCGCTGCGCTACCTGTTTCAGTTTTTATTAATTATTGCAATACCGCTGGCAATTACCGTTTTTGTAATACTAAAATTTGTATATCCGGTTATTAAAAGCCCCAATGCAAATATATGGACAGATGTTTTTAGCGCAGTTAAAGGCATTTTACCTTTGATCTTGTCGTATTTTTTGGGCAGGTTGTTCGCCATGCTTCAACTAAGTCCGCCCGGAAGTTTGTTTAAAAATGCCGAGGCGGTTTTTTATAAACTTCCCCACATACAAGTAGCCACTTTCGGCCATACCCACGACCCTGAACAAAAAGACACGCAGCTTAAGAAAAACCGTTATTACAATACCGGCACCTGGATCCCGGTATATGAAACCGATGCCGCAGATATCAGGCTCGATAAAACTTATACGTTTTTGCACCTGCAAACAACCGCTGCCAGCGATGTGCCCACCACCTGCCTGATGCGCTGGAACGACGATGCACTGCGGATAGATGAACTTATCCTGATGGACCGGAAGTAGTTATTAGTTTAAAGTCCTGAGTCTAAAGTCTTGAGTCGGAAGAAAAAAACAGGTAAGATCCAGTTGATGACTTTGGACTCGAGACTCCAGACTTTCGACTCAATCCTACGGATTAATCCCCTGCTTCGATAACGTTTTCCTCAGCAACGGCTCCAGGCTTTCATCTTTGCTTTGCGAACTGATGCTTTTGGTTAACGCAGTATAGGTATCAGGGTCCTGGATCTTATCGATCTGGTAGGTAAGGATCTTTACCAGGCGGGAATACCTGCTGCGTTCGTACCAAACAAAACCGATGATCGCAATGGCAATAGCTGCTAAAATGGAAAGGAGTAAGGCTGCCTGCTTTTGCACAAAGGGCACATCTTTATGCACAATCCTATCGATCCGGTTGGACAAAGTATCGATGGTGGGCTGCAATGCGCTGCTAACCAACCTTTGCGCCTTAGCATCGGTGTTTTTATCTAAAACACCCGATACGATCGAATCGATCTTTGCTTTGGAAGCGGCTGAATTTGCCGAATTAAGCGCATTTTGAATCACATCATTCACCAATTTTTGGGCGTCCTTATCCAATGTTGTGGTAAGCTTATTTATTGTGCCGTTCAGGTCGCCCTGTAACTTTCCTATTTGCCAGTGAACGCTGTTGCCGATCTTTGTGATTTGCAGGCTGGTGGTATCGCCCATGGTGCTGATCGCGCTAAATAGTTTTTTAACTGCCGGATCGAGTTTAAGTTTATCTATGCCGCCGTTTAAATTGGTAAATATGTTATCAAGCGCTTTTTTCGAACTGTCACTCAGGCCCATCAGCGCATTACCGGTAAGTGCCCTGACTAAGGAGTCGGCGGGGCCGTTCAGTTTGCGCACCGGCTGGTTAGCGTTTAAGCCGTCAATGTCTTTTTGAAGCGCTTTTTCAAGATTGCAGGAGAATAAAATTAAGCATAAGCAAAAAACTGCAAATAGTAATTTTTTGTGGGTTGATCGGTAAGATTTCATGATGACAGGTTTTAAGTGTTGTTAAAAAACATAAAGCCGCCTGGTTTTATGGTCGCGGTTATTCAGGGTGTTAGGTTAGCCAAATTGCCTAAGTATGAGGCAATTGAAGGTATAAAATAATCTTATCAAATGCAAATTATTTACCAATTGGCCCAGGACAGACGTATTGAAATAGTTTTAGCGTATTGAGGTTGAATTAGAGAAACCGGGACATATAAGATCTTTTTTAACCGCAAGGGCCGTAAGAAGGGTTGCGACGCAAGCGTCCCGGCGTTCTGTTTTCGCACGCGGAACACTGAAAAGCTTGTCCATTTGGTTGTCCATTTCGCACAACACTCAAAACGGATATTTGTATTGTATTCATTTTCAACTATTTACATATTTTTATAAATCTAAAAACCAGTATATAGCTAATAATCAGCCAATTGCATAATACAAATCCCATTTCCGGTGTCACGTCCTGAAATAGGTTTACACTTTTTATTGATTAATCCTGGTTTGAGTTTACAGGCCTTTTCAGTAAACAATCTCAGTACCGGTTCCGGACGGCTAACACGTTAGATAGTCTTATAAAATAAATTTAATGCATCTGTCCTGCCAATTGGCCAGTTTAGGAAAAATGAGGCAGCTATCGGTAAATCCCGTTACAAAACGAACCGGGCTTCGCGGATTTAAGGGGAAAGAAATAGGGTTGGTTTAAACAGGCAGAGATCAGTCGATCTTTTTGCCGTATTTGCTGATGTAAAAAAATACAGCGCCAACAAACACCAGGATAATACCGATAAATAAAGGCCATTTGGCAATCATATCTCCACTGCCGTTAATAGTCATCGAATCTGAGTCAACCGGGTTAACTACTGATTTGTAATAAATAATTAAACCGATGGTAACGATTACGCCGGCTATGAAAAGAAGTATGCTGATTTTCTTCATGGTGTTGCTGTTAACGGCAAGGGTGCCGCTTACGGCGGTAAAGGTATAAAATTTTCAAATTTTAATTTATCAAACGGATAAATTCTTTAACAATTTATCTTTTAATTTGAGGCTGTTGATCTTCAAATTAACATATTTAATTTTCAAACTCAAGGATCATGGAAAGAAGAACGTTTATTACACAAAGCGCCATTGCAGCAGCTGGTTTAACTTTATTACCTGCCGGCAGCCTTTTCGCAGCCAATAAGGACAAGGTTAGGCTTGGCTATATTGGTGTGGGCCTTAGGGGCCGCAGCCATATTGGCGAAGGTTTGCTGCGCGATGATGTAGAAATTGTGGCCATCTGCGATACGCAGGAAGGTTCCCTGAAATACTGCCGCGAGCAATTTACGAAAGCCGGAAAGCCTTTACCCCAGGAATATACCGGCAGCCTGGATGCCTATAAACGTTTGCTTGATCGTAAAGATATTGATGCGGTGATCATCGCCACACCATGGCAGTTTCATCATCCGCAAGCCATTGATGCCATGAAGGCCGGTAAATATGTAGGTTGTGAAGTAATTGCCGGGATCAGCCTGGATGATCACTGGGACCTGGTACGCACTTCTGAAAGCACCGGCAAGCCTTATATGACGCTGGAGAATGTATGTTACCGCCGCGATGTAATGGCGGTTTTAAATATGGTACGCCAGGGCCTGTTTGGCGAAATGATCCACTACGAGGGCGGCTACCAGCACAACCTGCGCGAGGTGCTGTTTAATGATGGCGAACATTTTTATGGCCATGGCGTTGAATTTGGCCCAAAAGCGTTAAGCGAGGCCCAGTGGCGCACCCAGTTTAACATTGACCGCAATGCGGATATCTACCCGACGCATGGCGTTGGCCCGCTGATGCAGTACGCCGATATCAACCGGGGCAACCGCTTTACCAACCTGGTATCCTTCAGTTCAAAAGCACGCGGCCTGGCCGCGTATGTGGAAGAAATGGCCCCTGGAAATAAAAATGCTAAGATCAATTACAAAAACGGTGATGTGATCACCACCATGCTCAATTGCGCCAACGGCGAAACCATTTTATTATCGCATGATACACATTTGCCCAGGCCATATTCATTGGGTTTCAGGGTACAGGGTACGAAAGGATTATGGATGGATGTAGCCAAAAGCCTTTACATCGAGCATCAGTCCAAACAGGATGATGAGTGGGACACCGTTGACGACTGGTTTAAAAAATACGATCATCCGCTGTGGAAAAAGTACGAAAGCAATGCAGAAGGGGCTGGCCATGGCGGGATGGACTGGTTTGTTTTTAATGCATTTGTACAGGCGGTGAAGCAGGGTAGGCAAACGCCAATTGATGTTTACGATTCGGTAACGATGAGCGCGATCACCCCTTTATCTGAAAAGTCGATCGCCGAAGGCAATACCCCGCAGGCATTTCCCGACTTTACCAAGGGCAAATGGGCAAGCCGGAAAAACGCTTTCGCACTGGACGACAGCGGGTTCTGATCTGTCCATAATATTCGCTAAAAACTGAAACCAATATTCTATCCGCGCGTATAAAGGTAAAGATCAAATTTTGCCTTGTTATGCATCCGGAAATTGAAGAAATTTTATTGAATTTCGATTTTGAGTACCCCTTCCCGGCGTCGGTTGTGCTGAAAAATGCAGAGCGGATACTCTACTATATGGATGATATTAATGTAGAGCGCAGCAGCAAATTTGAGTATACCCCGGCCGAGAGCCTTTACATTTTATGGAATGTTGAAGGTATCGATTTCCATATCGAATGCCTCAATAACGGCCACATACTTTACACCTTCCGCAGCTACCAGTTCGGAAAAGCTTTTGGATCAGATACGATTGATCAATTCATCCCCCGCCTCGAAAGCTATTTGCTGGCCGGCATTTGCTAAGCGGTAATTCCTTTTTAATTTGCTTGTTTTAAATTATCGGCTTAAATTAGATTTCTTTAATTTATAAACAATTTATTTAACGCAGTAGTATGCCTTGTGCGCCGAGATTTTTATTAACCGGGATAGCTGCATCTTTTAGTTTTTGTTGTTTTGCCCGGCAAATCGCCCCGCAAGCGAAGGTTGATACCTTTGAAACCCATCTCAAATCGTCCATAATAACTTATTACAAAAAATATCCTTGCGAAAAGGTGTTTGTGCATACCAATCAGGAGGTTTACACGAGTGGAGAAACTATTTGGTATAAAATATATGCCATGGCCTATGGCAAGCCCGATGATTTGAGTAAGATCATTTATGTGCGGTTAACAGATTCCGCGGGCAATGTGGTAGCGCAAAATAAACTAGCCTTAACGGACGGCCGTGCTCACGGAGATATGGTTATCAACCCAAAAATAAAAACAGGCTGGTACAGGCTGAAAGCTTTTACATCGTGGATGATGAATTTCGACCGGGAAGCCTATTACACACAAAAAGTTTATATCCTTAATTTAACTGATTCAATCAACAATTTGCCAGCAAACGCGATCGCCCCAAAAACATATCATATTGCCTTTTATCCGGAAGGCGGTGATATTATAGATGGTAACCTTGTAAATATTGCGTTTAAGGCATACAGCGATGACGGGCAACCGGCATACGTTACCGGGACAATGAAAGACAATACAAAAAAAACGCAAACACCTTTTACCACCCTGCACGACGGCATGGGCCAATTTACTATTGAGGCTGCGGCGGGCAGCCCATTGTCGGCATCAGTGCAATTTCCGGATGGCAGCCGGCAGGAAATAAAGCTCCCCGCGATAAAAAGCAGCGGCCTGTACCTGCAGGCAACCCAAAGCGCCGGAAAAATTGCGCTTAGGCTGGGTTTTTCGGGTCCTGCGAAGAAATTTGAAAATTGCATGATGGTAGCTTTCCAAAATAATGGGAAAGTGATCACTTATCCTTTAAAGTTATCGCGCGGCATCAATGAATTTGAATTAGACAACGCCATTTTTTCTACCGGGATCTTACGACTTACCGTTTTTGATAGCGACGACTTGCCACAAGCGGAGCGGTTGCTGTTTATTAACAAGCACGATGTTAATGTGCCAACGTTAAAAGCCGATACATTTTCTGTTTCGCCTCACGGGTTGAATTCGTTTTTGATGCGATTGAATGATAATGAAACCCATCCGTTGCATGGAAACTTTTCAGTTGCGGTAACAGATGGCAGCCTGTCGGACAAAACCGGGCCGCTTCAAAATATTTTTTCTGCACTTTTGCTCAGTCCGGAACTGAAGGGTGAAATTAACAACCCCGGCTACTATTTTAAAAATGAAAGTGATTCGCTGTCCCGCCAGCTCGACCTGGTAATGCTGACAAATGGCTGGCGTCATTTTAAATGGGATACCGTACTGAACAATATTCCAATTGCCCTAATATATCCGGTTGAACGATCCCAGTTTATTGCAGGCAAGATTATGGGCTATCATCCAGGGGCCAGTGATCAGGATCAGTTCAAAATAAAGCTGATTATCGCAAACCAGGATTCAAGCAAGTACATCGGTTACGTTATGCCCGACAGTACGGGCAGTTTTATATTAAATAATTACAATCACTCCGGCACTTCTGAAATTTATTTTGAAGCAGTTGATAAAAAAAATCACAAACAAAAAGTATCTATAGCGTTTACTAAAACATTTATCGATACCCTAAAACTGCCTGCCGACACTTTCGGCGATCTACCCGAAACGAAGCCGGTTATTAACCGGGCGCTGCTGGATAAATTAGCAAATGGGCAACGCAATCCGCTAGTTGAAAACGAAATTGTTTTAAAGGCGGTCGACATCAAAGGTAAAAGACAAACACCTACCGATTTGCTGGTAAAGAGCCATGTAAACAATTTTGTTGCCGAGCCGGCGTATACGCTTGACCTGGTCAACAATAACTACCCTGATATGGGTATCATCGACTATATGCGCGGCAAATTTCCGGGTTTGCAGATTTCGGGGGATGAAAACCAGGCCTCGTTCCTGTACCGCGGCGGTAACTCCCTGTCAATAGGCGCGGCAACCTATGGCCCCCGCGAACCTGATACAAAACCGGTAAACGGCGCCTTTTTGCCTTATTTTTACTTGAATGAAACACCGATCCATTTTGATGACCTCAAAGATATTTCACTGACTGATGTCGCCCTGATCCGCTTTATGCCGCCGCCTGTTTGGTTTGCGCCATACAACGGGGGTAATGTTGGGGCCATAGTTATCTACACAAAAAAGCAGGGTGAGGATGTGGCTATGATCAAAAAGGAAACGTTCGATCGCTATACATTTAACGGGTTTAGCGTAACCCGTGAATTTTCTTCGCCCGACTACGGCAAATCAAAACAAAGCGGCGTAGCCGACAACAGGGTAACCCTCTATTGGAATCACGACCTCGACAGCGATAGCAACGGCGTGCTCAAATTCAAATTTTATAATTCGGATGCTGCTAAAAGCTCCCGCGTCGTTATCCAGGGTATGGATGATGACGGTCGGCTGGTGTATATCGACCAGGATTTCCCGCAAAAATAACTAGTGCCCAGGACTTAAGATAAAGACTTTCGACTTCGGACTACTTAGTATTCCACTTAAACCATTTGATGCCTAAAACAGTAAATACGATGGAATAGCCAACGGTAACCAGCAGCGCTGTGGTAGTATCGATATTCCATTTTTCCGGTTCCATGCCTGTTGAAAGAATGGTTTTAACTGTTCCGTACGGTGAATATTTAACCGCATAAGCCAATATCTTATCTACCTTGTTAAGAGCGAGATAAATTTCGCCGAGCATGCCCGTAACGATGAAAGCGATATAAACCAGCCGCGTTGTTGAGTTTACAGTTTCGGGATTTTTTATAAAACCGACGATCATTTGCCCCAGGCTTAACGAAACGGCACCCCCCACAATGGCAGTAAAATAAGTAAGCGCGTAAGCTGATGGGCTTAGCGATATATTGTCGTAATCTTTCCCAAGCACAAAAACAATCGTAGTGATCAGTATGATCATAACGAGTTGCACCAAAAGCCGGCTGCCCATAATTGCCCACGAAGGTATTGGGGCAACCCGCAACCGTTGAAAAATGCCTTTGTCCCTGTCCCGGGCTACACTATTGGAATAGCCCATCAGGCCCGACGCAAAAAGCCCGATAGTTATCGCATTGGACAGTACGAACGGCCCCCCTAATGTAGACACCATGCCCTTCCACGACATCAGTATAATGCCCGGAACTACCAGTGTTAAAATTACCGCGCGGCGATTGCGCCATTGCGTTGTAAAATCGGCGCGCAAAAGCGATTTAAGTACTACGGATGTGCTGGGTATTAAGGTTGGCATATTTTTAATAATGAGTTAGTAAATTAGTAATTTTTGTAAGTAGTGAGTTGTCGATAGTGGGTTTTAGTTTTCCCACTCACCGTTTACCACTCACTGACGAACTGCTTTCCCGGTTAGTCCTATAAATACGTCTTCAAGGGTTATTTTACCTCTGCGCGAGACGCTGATCACTTCAGGGTCGTCTCTGTGCTTATCAATAATGGCCTGCGGCGTATCAATCGCGATTACTTTGCCGTGATCGATAATGGCGATGCGATCGCAAACCGATTCGGCTTCTTCCATCGAATGGGTGGTAAGCAATACGGCGTGCCCTCTTTCGCGGATGGCTTCAATGCGTTCCCAAAGCTGCCTCCGCGACTGCGGGTCAAGGCCGGTTGTCGGTTCGTCAAGTAATACCAATCGCGGATTGTGAATGGTTGATATGACCAGCGAAACCCTTTGCTGCTGCCCGCCCGAAAGCTCCCCAAATTTTTTGAATGCCTGGTCCTCAAGGCTGATATCTCTTAATATAGCCAGGATATCATCCTTGCTCAGCGATAAGCCATATACACCTGCGTAAAGCTGCAAAACCTCAATAACGTGCAATTCCGGTTGGAAGCTCGTCGACTGCAACTGCACCCCCAAAGAAGCCCTGGCGTGCAATGGTTTTTCGACTGCATTATAGCCATCAACGGTTATAGTGCCCGATCCTGGTTTTAATAACCCTTCCACGGCACTTAGGGTGCTGGTTTTGCCTGCCCCGTTTGGTCCGAGCAGCCCGAAGATCTCTCCTTTACGTACATCGAAAGAAACATTTTGCACTGCCTGGAAATTGCCGTAGTTTACACTGAGGCCTTCTACGGTTAGGATATTTTCTTCCTGTTTGTTCATTCAGTTTTTGGTTTGAGTTTAGATGGTATTTGCCGTTTTCCGTTACACCTTTTGTCCAAATTTCTAAATAAAAACCATATAAACAATAATTAACCAATTTTCCTCAATCCATACCCCGTGCTTCTTCCGCCCGAATCCTCTTTTATCAATATGTCCTGGTCTATCAAATCCTGTATGTCTCTTAAGGCTGTATCTTGCGAACATTTAACAATTTTAGCCCATTTACTCGTGGTCAGTTTTCCTTCAAACCCATCAAGCAATTTATTCAGCATTAAACGCTGCCGCTGGCTGATATTCTTTTCGGCGAATGTTTCCCAGTAACGTGCTTTGTTTAATATGGTGGCGACTGCTTCTTCGCTCGCGGTTAACGCACGATCCAGACAGGCCAGGAACCATTCCAACCATTCGGTGATGTCAAGACTCCCTTTTTGTGTTTTTTCGAGTATATCGTAATATTTTTTTCGTTCTTTTTGTATCTGTACCGACATGCTGTAAAACCGCTGCGAACTACTGTCGGCCCTCGCCATTTGCATATCTGCTATTGTGCGGGCAATGCGGCCGTTGCCATCGTCAAAAGGGTGAACGGTTACAAACCACAAATGCGCGATACCGGCCTTCAAAACAGGATCGATATCGTGCGTGCATGTGTTAAACCATTTGATGAAATTCTGCATTTCGCCATCTACCAAGGGCGCCTCAGGCGCTTCAAAATGGATTTTTTCGTGGCCCATTGGCCCCGATACTACCTGCATCGGGCCAGCGTTGTTATTGCGCCAGTTGCCTATGGTAATTTGATGCCTCCCGTGCCCGGCAGTCGCGAGTAATTCAGCATGCCATTCGAATAAACGCTTATCCGTTATTTCCTCATGATAGTTTTGTGTGGCATCTAACAACATTTCAACAACACCCTCAACTTGTTTGTTAGTTGGTACAAGCCCGGCCACATCCATGCCCAAACGCCTGGCGATAGATGACCGCACCTGGTCGCCGTTGAGCAAATCGCCCTCTATTTCGTTCGATTTTAAAACATCGAGTGTAAGGGTTTGTAAAATCGCTTCCGACCGCGTAGAAAACCCAAGTCCTTCCATCCGGCCGATCAGACGGCCTTGCTTATGTCGTACATCTGAAAGTAGATGAATGAGCGACTCTTCATGCCACGTAAAGTTGGGCCACCCGCGTTGCTGGTAAATGTACATGATATTATTCTCCGCAAATTATGCGGTGAATATAATAATTATTCTCCGCATAATTTGCGGAGAATATCGTATTTAATCTCCGCATGCGCGAATAGTATATAGACTTTCGATTATGTTGCTGATAAGTTGGGGCAAATAGTTTCAGCGAGATCGCCTAAAACCTGATCGCATCCGTATCAGGAGGCACATGACCCAGCAAGCGGCACATGGTAACCACTTGCCCTTTATGATGGAACTCATGCGTGGCAACATGGGTAAAAAGTTGAAGTGGTGTAACACTCACCAGGCCGGCCCGGTTATGTGTACCGGTTACCGGCTCTTCCATTTTATCTTTAAAGCTTTCGAGGAAACTGGCCACCGTATCATCCACGCGGGAATACAATCCGCGAATCACGTCAATGCTGGTAAAATCCACATTACTTATTACCCTGACAGGTTGCTTTAAGGCAAAATATCCGAGCCAATTAAAATAACAATCGGCATTGTGTACCAGGAAATAACGGATAGCCTGGTTGTTAAAAGCAGGCACAGGCGTATTCAAATCAGCGCCGACCTGTGTTTCAATGAAGTTTAAAACTACCTCGCGCGAACCCTGGATCATCGCGTATTGTTTTTGCAGAGTGGCTGTCATATTTAATTTATTCCGAATGTAATTAGAACGAGCAAATCTAATAAGGAAACGAGATCCATAAACCTTCCAGCGAAAATTTTGGCTTTAGCCATTACCCCTCTATTTAACAACCGCCCACTAAGGTGGACGGCAATGAAACTGGAAGATATACTTGTTTAATTCATTGCCGTTGGCTTCAGTGGCTGTTTAAGGAGCCACCGATGAGTGGCTTTAGCCAAAATATCGTAAGCTGGTTAACCAACCTTACAACTTCATCCCCCTCAAAAACTCCTCAATACCCATTTGCTTTTTTCCTTCCAGTTGCACCTCATTTAAACTTACAAATCCATCACTGGCGGCAAATTTTAAATAAGTTTTACGGTCAGTAATAAAATGGCCGGGCTGTACATCGCAGGCTTCTATTTCATAATTGGCCCGGTATATTTTAAGGATCTTCCCGTTTAGTAAGGCGTAAGCAGTAGGGATGGGGCTAAGGCCACGTATTTTATTATAAATGTTTTTAGCGGGCTGGGTCCAGTCGATCAGGCAATCCTCTTTAAAAATTTTAGGGGCATGTTTTAATTCTACGCCCTCGGTTAGTTGCGATTGCGGGTGTTCATTATACCTGCCGCTTTCCACGCCTTTTACGGTTTTTACCAGCAGGCCCGCACCTTTGTACATCAGGCGGTCATGCAGTTCGCCAGCAGTTTCGTGGCCGGTAAGAGTTACCTTTTCGGTAAATAATATGTCACCGGTATCAATTTCATGCTTCAGGAAAAAGGTGGTCACGCCACTTTCCTGTTCGCCATTTATCAGCACCCAGTTTATGGGCGCTGCACCCCGGTATTGAGGCAGCAGGGAGGCGTGAAGGTTAATGGTACCCCTGGTCGGCATATTCCAAACCACTTCGGGCAGCATCCTGAAGGCTACTACTACCTGCAGGTCGGCTTTAAAAGCTGCCAATTCTTCTAAAAAAGCAGGGTCTTTTAATTTATCGGGCTGCAGTACCGGTATGCCATTTTCAACGGCATATTGCTTAACGGCCGATTCGTTAATTTTTTGCCCGCGCCCGGCAGGTTTATCCGGTGCAGTAACTACAGCCACAATATCGCAGCCGGCTGTTATTAATGCATCTAATGATATCACCGCAAACTGCGGTGTGCCCATAAATATTATTCTCATGTGTAGACCTTGCTTCTAAAATAATTATATCAATCAGCCCAAACTAACAACCCCCTCTAAATCTCCCCCGGTAGGGGAGACTTTAACTTCGTTCGCCGGGCCTTCTAAAGCCGTTCCGCTAACTAGCGGAGACGGTTGGGTGGGGCAGGCTCAAGGATACAGCAGGTATTTTTTCCGCATCAGCTTAAAGTTGCTTAAAGCCGGCTCCCAGCTTTTACGTATTTCTTTTTCCTCTTCGCCCGCCTCTATCTGTTTTTGTAATTTATCTGTCCCGGCAAGTTTTGTAAAATAGGCATTAAAAAAATGCTGCTTGTCGGGGAATGCCTTGTAAAGCTCTATCAGCCAACTTAAATTAAGCTGTTTTCCGGCGCGGATAAAATAAGTGTCATAGTTTTTCAGGTCGATGCCATAACAAATTTTATCTTTCTGCGGCGGATCCTCGCTCATTCCAGCAATACTTACCGGCTTAAAGCTGTAGGTGTATTTACCGGCCAGGGTAGGGTGCCCAACCTGCAGAAAGGGGTACATCGTGCCCCTGCCCAAACTAAGCGTTGTGCCCTCAAACAGGCACATTGACGGGTATAGTATCACCGACTTATCTGTATTTAAATTTGGCGAAGGATTTACCGGCAATTGGTAGGTGTCGCTATGCTTGTAATGCGCCACTTTAATAATATTCAGCTTGCATTTCACGTGGTTTTTAAGCCAGCCTTCTCCGTTTATCATCTGCGCGTATTCGCCAATGGTTAGACCATGGACAACAGGAATAGGATTTAACCCGATGAACGAACGGTAAGCGGTATCCAGTACCGGCCCGTCGACATAAAAACCATTGGGATTTGGCCTGTCCAGTATCATCAGCTCAACATTGTTTTCGGCACAAGCCTCCATTACATAATGTAAGGTAGATAGGTAAGTGTAAAAACGTGCGCCAACATCCTGTATATCAAATACTATAAGGTCAAGGCCTTTCAAATCTTCGGGTGTGGGTTTGTAGTGTTTATTGCCGTAAAGGGATATTACCGGAATCCCGGTTGCGGGGTCGGTAGTGTTATTAACTTCTGCCCCGTTGCTGGCGTTTCCCCTGAACCCGTGTTCGGGGCCAAATATTTTTTTTACAGTAATGCCCAGCTCAACCAGGCTGTCAACACTAAGGGTTAAGTTTTTACCGACGACAGAAGTTTGATTAATAACCATCCCGATATTTTTTCCCTTAAGATAATCAATATAAAAGTAAATCTGGTCGGCGCCCGGAATTATTTTGCTTTTTTTTTCAGCGGTATCGATTTTATAAGGTTTATAAAAAGTTTTTTGTGCGTTTAGGTTACCATGCATTAAGCAGCATATCAGGATAAACAGTAAGCAAAACCTTTTCTTTGGCATAAATATGGAAGCCCAATAATTTAAAGTACCAGTTTTAACGTTAAAACCGCATATTTGCGAAGGTACAAAAAATCTCTGTCGCATTGAATTTCGCCTGGTTCGTAGCAAATCGTATAACATTTAAATCTAAGCGCACATTTTCAAAGCTGATTGTGCGGATAGCCATCATTGGTATTATGCTGGGTTTGGGCGTAATGATTTTGACCTTAGGTATTGTGCGCGGGTTTAAAGATCAGATTCGCGGCAAAGTGCGCGGATTTTCGGGCGATATGGTAGTGCAAAAAAACGACCTGAACGGCTCATTTGAAAACTCACCTTTTACAGCAGACCCTGTTCTTGTAAAAAGAGAGCTCGCCAACCCGCTGATCACCCAAATGATGCCATACGCCACCAAACCAGCCATTATTAAAGCCAAAGGCGAAATCGAAGGAACGGTGTTAAAAGGGGTTGATAAAACGTACGACTGGTCTGTTTTTAAACAGAATTTGGTGGCCGGCAAAGTGCCAAACCTTGTCGACACAGTTGAAGGAAAAAAACAATTGCTGATCTCGAAGACCATTGCCGATAGGTTGAGACTTAATGTTGGCGACAAGGTATTGATCTATTTTGTGCAGGAGCCACTACGGGTAAGGTCTTTTGTTATCAGTGGCATTTTTAGTTTTGGTATCGACGAGGTGGACAAAACCTACGTAGTGGGCGATCTCTCGATCATCAACCGGCTCAATAACTGGGAACCAGATGAAATAGGCGGCTACGAGCTGAAAGTAAGTGATTTTAACCGCTTAAATGAAGCGGAGGAAGCGGTAAATGAACATTTGCCATCCAAACTGAAAGCTTATACCATTGAAGATAATTACCCGGCAATATTTGCATGGTTGGACTTGCTCGACGGAAACACAGCGGCAGTGTTGGGGTTGATGATCATTGTGGCAATAATTAACATGATATCGGCGCTGTTGATCATGATTTTGGAGCGGACCAGCATGATCGGTATTTTAAAGGCGCTTGGAGCCACTAACTGGAAGATCCAGCAGCTGTTTTTATTTAACGCATTATACCTTATTTGCCTTGGTATGCTGCTGGGCAATGTTTTCGGATTGGGGATAGGGTATTTTCAATCGCACACCCATTTTTTTAAACTAGATCCGGCATCGTATTCAATAAATTTTGTGCCTGTTCAATTTAAATGGACCGACATTATTTTAGTAAACATCGGCACTTTTTTAGTGTGCCTGCTGGTAATGATAGGCCCTACCATGCTGGTGACCAAAATTACTCCCGTTAAAGCCATTAGATTTAAGTAGGAGGGATTCGAAACCAGGGAAAGTCCGGGAAGTCCGAAAGACAAACGATGGCTAATTACTGACTACTCACCGTTGATTATCCGCTAACTTCCCATTACCACCATGAACCATCAACTATGAACTAACTCATCTCAACCGGTACGCTATCCCAAAGCTGATCAGCTGGCTGTGGGTATAATACGCTGTAGGCGAATCATTAAGAAGGTGGTTGCTGAAATTGGTTAGCCCCTGCGCAAAACCGCCCGTAAGGCTAAACTTATTGTACCTTGCGGCAACTCCAAAACTAAGCCTGATATCGACGGGTAGTTTATCGTCGTTTTTATCGATTTGGTAAACATTGCCGCCAACGTCCTTTGCGTTACCATATTCATGTAAGTCTGTATTAAATCCGAATTGCATTCCCGGCATCAGATCAATTCTTACCTTATTAACCTTTAGCCGGTAACCGATATAGGGGTTCAAAAACAGGTCCTGGCTTTGTAAAATGCTTTTGCCGGTTGCCGGTGTAGGGCCTGCGTTGGCGAGATAATCTCCGGTTGAATAGAAAATATCGCCACGATAGACGCCGGTAATATCTACCTTGCTTCTTAATATCTGGTAACCGCCTTGCAGGCCAAAAATAAAGCCGTTATTACTAACGTGCTGTACCTGCACAGCTAGTCCGTAACTAAATGCGTCTTTATTGCCATAAGCATTATTGGTATAACCGCTCTTGGTGCCCGGTATCCCCCCATTGATGAACGTGGTGGAAGTAGTATAATTACCGGTATAACGAAACAGGCCCGTATTGCCCAGAACCGATACTTCAATATTTTGTGCGTAAAGTTGTGTTAATGCCAGGAAAGTGAATAAGGTTAATAAAAGTTTCTTCATTTTTTACCGGTTGAAAAATTAAATTTCAGGTTAATGCCGCCTGAACCAAACTTAATATCCTGGGCGCCTAAGCCCTGGAGTGGGTATTTTAAAAACGGTTCAAGCACGATCCGGTTTTTTCCGAGCGGATAACCAACGCCAACTGCGAAGTTGAGCATTTTGCCAAAGTAAAAACTATCAAAGCTGTTGTGCGATGTTGCGTCCTTAACTTGCTGCAGTGTAGGCGAGGCCAGCGCGGGGTAATTATATTGATAAGTATAAGTTTCGTTAATAAAAGTTCCCGAACTGAAACCGGCTAATACATACACGTTATTTTTTCCGGTGTTAACGTCATATTTAAGATCAAGCGGAACTTCCAGGCCGACAAGATTGGCATTGTAACTTTTAAAGGCAGGTACCGACGCATTTGTAATTTCGCTGATCGCATATTCACTTTGTGTATTCGGGCCGGGCACTGAGTTCGAACTGGCCCCGACGGCGGATGAGGACCCTGGCGCGAAGAAAGCGTTTTGCGCTGACGCCGTAGGGATACTGCTATTAAACGCTAACGAATTTTGTGCGACCGTAAGGCCGGTAACCAACGTCAGGTTTTTAGCGAGGGGGATTTCTGCCGAAACGCCTGCACCCAGGTTAGCCTGGTTGCCGCTTCCCCTGGCATAACTAAAATAGGTGGCCGCGTAAACACCAAAAAGGACTTTTTTATTTCCGCTAACATTGTCTTTTAGGGGTTGATTATCGTCAGCAAACATAGAAGCAATAGACTTTGCAGCCTGCGCCGGTTTAGCAGCAATGGCTTGATTGCTACTGGGCTCGGTTGTAACAGGTTTGCCTGGCTGTGGCTTAATTACCGGGCTATTTATATTTGTTTGATTAGTTGCCGCAAATTGGTTTGCCGTCGGCTGAGCTGTAGCAGGTTTGCCCGGCTCTGGTTTTATAGCCGGGTTATTTGTATTTGTTTGATTAGTGGCCGCAAATTGATTTACCGCCTGCTGAGTGGCAGCAGGTTTGCCTTGCTCCGGTTTTATCGCCGGCTTATTTGTGTTTGTTTGATTAGTTGCTGCAAACTGGTTTGGCGGCAACTGTTGAATAGCGGCATTTTTAACACCCTCATTTTTCGTCGGAGTGCGGGCTATTTTAATTTTATTACTGGTGTCGCTGATAACCGGCTGAAATTTAGGGGGCTTTATGTTTTTGATTTGAGGGCCATATATTGATTTTGATATAGACGAATTGTTGCGGGCAATATTGGCCGCACCCGTTTTATCCTCGTTTTTATTGGTTGATGGCCGAGCATCCTTTGTTCTGTCTGGCACGCTTTTTTGTGCTTCAACGTTTTGGTGCAGCAGTGGCGCATGCGTTTTGTTAGTGGTTAATTTTGCCATGCTGTCGCTTTTTTCAAATTCCCACAATCCAAATCCTAAAAATAAAAGGAACAAGGCAGCAGCGCTCCACCATAGCCATGCAATGGGGCGGCGCTTTTTTTCCTCAGGGAACTTTTCCCTCAGCAAAAGCCAGCCTTCATCGGCAGAAGGGTCTTCGTAATTGTCGAATACCTCCCGGATGCGGTTTTTAATGTCTTTATCTAACTGATCGTCCATGTCTTAGTGCTTCAGTTTTTAATATACTTCTTAATTTCTCCTTGGCCCTGCTCAGGTAAACCCGCGATGAACTTACCGGGATGGCCAGCATTACAGCTATTTCGTCATGGCTGTAACCGTCTATTTCGTATAAATTGAAAATGGTGAGTTGTATTGGTGGCAATACGCTCATCATTTTAATAATGTCCTGCGCCTGCAGGATGTCCACCGCCTTTGCAGGTATTGCCGGGCTTGCATCTTCGATATCAACATTCAATTGAAATTTCAGGTCTTTTCTGCGGCGGTCGATAGATGTATTTACAACGATGGTTCGCAGCCAGGCTTTGAATGGCTTATCACTGTTAAAATGGCTTATCGAATTAAATACTTTTATAAAGGCATCATTTACAACCTCTAAGGCATCGTCCCGGTTTAGGCTGTAGCGCAAGCCGATACCCATAGCGTAGCTATAGAATTGCTTATACAGCAGTTCCTGGTACTTTAAGCTGCCTGTTTTGCATTGACTGATAATTTCTTCTTCAGCAATGCGCCGGGGTTGATGCATTAAACGTGTTTAATTCTGCCTGAATTTAGTTATTTATTAACAATACGGTAAGATGGCTGCTAACGCTACAAGCAGCTTGAATTTAATTAGGCGGTAAATAGTTGAATAGATGAGTAGTGAGCGGTCAGTGTTGATTAACTTATTGCTTTTGCATTCACCCCTCACCATTAACTAATTCTTCTTCAAAATGTATTTCAGGATAAGCGTGTCACCGGGCGAGACATAACCAATTTCGAGCAGGTTGCCATCGTAGCTGTAACTATATAGCCCATTTAAGTGGACTTTCGCAGGCTTACCAGTTGGCACGTATGTGTCATGGTCCTGGAAATAAATCGTGTAATTTTGCGGAAAAACCTCGAAACCTCCGTAACTACCCTCATGCAAGGCGGAAGTATCGCCCGTTACTTTAAAGCCGGTAGCTGCTTCTAAATCCAGGTTAATGGTAGCTGAAGCTGAGTCAATTGTTCCCCCCGGTTGATGTATAACTTCGAAATGACCGCTGTACATGCCTGCGGGTAAATTAGCGGGCGTTGGGTTATTAACAGGGTGTACACATCCGTACATCAATATTACCGCCAATAGCGAAACATATAGTAATAGTTTTTTCATGTTGTTTTATTTTAAGAAAGTACGCTTTGTTTGGTTTAAACGATACAATGTAACGAAATATTTTAATTCCTTTTTGCTTCTTCCCAAAAAATATCCATTTCGGCAAGGCTCATATCATACAGTTGTTTGCCATGTTCCTTTGCCTTATTTTCAAGATATTGAAAACGCCTTATAAACTTCCGGTTGGTTTTCTCGAGGGCATCTTCCGGGTTAATATTTATAAAGCGCGCATAATTGATCAGCGAGAACAGCAGATCGCCGAATTCATTTTCGGCTCTATCGTGATCGATCTTGGTGTCGTCTTCGGCATTAAACTCATTTCTGAATTCCTGGATCTCTTCCTCAACTTTGGCCCAAACCTGGCTTTTTTCTTCCCAGTCGAAACCAACGCCACGGGCTTTCTCCTGTATACGCGAAGCTTTTACCAAAGCCGGCAATGATGCAGGCACCCCCGCCAGTACCGATTTGTTGCCTTCTTTCAGCTTGATCTGTTCCCAATTGCGTTTTACGTCATTTTCGTCCTGCACCTCCACATCGCTGTAAATATGCGGGTGGCGGTTTACCAGTTTATCGCAAATGCCGTTCAATACATCGGTAATGTTAAAATCATTTGTTTCGGATGCTATGCGGGCATAAAAAACCAGGTGCAGCATAATATCGCCCAGCTCTTTTTTTATCTCAGGCATATCGGCGTCTAATATAGCGTCCGATAGTTCATACGTTTCTTCAATAGTTAAGTGGCGCAGGCTTTCGAGGGTTTGCTTCTTATCCCAGGGGCAGTTCAGGCGCAGATCGTCCATAAT
>Ga0206909_1023_pt1 | contig 36022 bp, 33 predicted proteins | sample Alteio_BWOrgHeat_76_FD_152943 | JGI IMG/M metagenome (GOLD analysis project Ga0206909, IMG submission 152943) | Enriched cells from forest soil in Barre Woods Harvard Forest LTER site, Petersham, Massachusetts, United States -... | ecosystem: Environmental > Terrestrial > Soil > Temperate forest >...
CGATGCGCAAAAAGTTATGGGTATTTTGTATGTGTCGCTTTTTACTGCCGGCGTTATTAAAACCGGCGCCTCTATGCCTAATTGGATACCACTGGCTTGCTATTCTGCAATTGCTTTGGGTACCATGAGCGGCGGTTGGAAAATTGTGAAGACCATGGGTTCGCGGATAACCAAAATAACCCCAGTTGAAGGATTTTGTGCCGAAACAGCGGCCGCAATAACTTTATTTTTTACGCAAAAATTTGGTATCCCTGTTTCTACTACACATACCACCACCGGATCGATCATCGGGGTTGGTTTGACAAAAAGATTATCAGCTGTACGGTGGGGACTAACCATAAATATCGTTTGGGCCTGGGTGATCACCATCCCGGTTTCGGCAGTTATTGCCGGCCTGATATTTGCCTTATTACGGGCGATAGCATAATCGGCAACAGGCATAGCTCAATTAACAAACCTGATCCTTAAGTGCACCAATTCCGGTTTCTTATTTGAATTACCGGCCCATTCAGGTCCGTCTTTAATAATATCAACCGCTTTTTTATCCGTTGGGGCGCTGAGCCCTTTTATAACTTTAATCGTACTGATACTGCCGAACCTATCAATCATAAATGAGAGTTTTACAACACCGGTTTTGTGGTCGGGCGAATTTGCATTTGCTTTCAGATATTTTTTAAACTCGCTCCAGCCATTTTGCGGGTGGGCGCTAACGAGGTTCGTTTCATCCGCTTCCTTTGCCTGCGAAGTGTAGCCGGTGACGATCACCTCACTTAAAGCGCTGCTATTTGGCTCAAGCGAAATATTTTTTACCGAATCGCGGACGTTCGCACTCACTTGTCGCGATTGATATCCAACGCCGGTAATCACCAGCTTGCTTTTATTACTGTCAGCCTTAATATCGAAAAAGCCCTGTGCATTGGTTTTTGCAACTTTATCGGTACCGGCAACTTTAACAGACGCGCCTTGAATCGGAAGACCATCATCCCGTGCAATCACGCGTCCCTGGATGTTTTGGCTGGCTAAAAGTTGACTCATGGCCAATCCGCCGGCGTTGCTTTGCGCCAACTTGCTCAGGTCAGCTTGTTTAGCGGCATTGCTTTGGATTTGTACGCCCGGCACCTTGCTCTGCAATTGCTGCAAAGGCGGGCTTTTGTAGTATTCATTTTTTACGACCGGGGTTTTCCTGGTAAATAACGAAGTATCTACTGCTTTCTTTTTTGCAGCATACTGCATCACTATCATTTCATTAAGCGGTGTACTGTCAGCCGGGGCGGCCTGTATAACTACTTTATCCGCTTGGGGCCTGGCAATCCGCACTTCTTTCAATACAGGTACTGATGGCGGTTGTTGGGGGGCGATAGCAGCATTGCCGGCAGGCGGTTCGGGTTGTTGGGCTGCAACAATTGTCTTTTCAGCAGCGTGTGCTATTTCATCTTTTTTCGCTTTTACCGGCGCTTGCGAAGTGGTAGCAATATCAACCGGCCGCGGTAAGGCTTTGGGCTTAGACAGAACCAAATTAGTAACCTTGACTTTAGCCCTTTCTGAGACAGCCGTATGGACACTGTTAAACCACCATACGCCCGCTGAGCAAACGATCAATACCGAAGCGGCGATGCTTAAATAGCGTAACGGGATAATTCTTCCCTTTTTCGGTTCGATGCGGTTTTTTAACCGCGCTGTAAGTTCATTAAGTTGTTTTTGCTGGCTGCTACCTGCTTTTTCGTATCCTTCCAGCGCATCCATTAAAAAGGGATCGTCCTGGGCTTGCCGCTCCAATCGGTGCATAGCTTTGGCATCAAGTTCCCCGTTCAGGTACTTCCTTATCTGCAATATGTCGGCTTCTTTTTTATGCACTATTTCTCTCCAGGCAAATTTTAAGGTTGCGTTTTCCGTTTTGGATATAACTTTTCACATCATTCAAGCTAAACCCGGTGCTGTTTGCAATTTCTTTATAACACTGCTCATTAAAATAAAACAAATGAATACTTTGTTTTTGATTCGCGGGCAACTTTTCCATACACAATTCAAGGGCTTTCATTGCTGCTTCACGGTTATCAGTATCAGGATGCAAAACAGGGGTAAATTCCATAAAATCGTCCAAATTAACCGTCTCCATCTTTTTCGCCGACCGCAGCTGCATCAAACAATAATTGCGGCTAACAACATATAACCAACTGCGGAACTGTTTAATATCGTGCTGTTTCGCTTTGCCTACCAACTCCTCAAATATTCCCATCACCGCGTCTTTTGCCAGGTCCTCATCTTTCAGGTATTTAAAGCATACACCATAAATTAAGGGCATTTGCTTTTCAAATAATTGCCCTAAAACCGAAAGGTCACCGGTTTCGCGGTAACTGTTCAGCAGTATATGATCATCTGCATCCTGTAGGTTTTTTGACCGGGTAAAAAAAATCATTTATGGGGCGACTAAAATAAAATTTTTAAATGGTTTATGGAAATTGTGCGCCGGGGCATCAAAACGGGGACAAAATTTCTCTTTTTTACCGTTGTTGTTCTCAGCCAATAATTCAACTCGTCGTTATATATCTCCGCACCAATATCCAGGCGGGGAATTTACCCAATATGAAACACATTTTCCACATTTGGTAAAGCTGTCTGCCTAAGTGTTTTACCCGTTTATTAACTACAGGTGAATTTATTGTATTTGAACAATATTTATCCAATTAACGCTGTGCTGGAAATATTGTGGCACATGGATTGCATAACAATATATAAACGGTCTAATATTATTTTTTTACTAAAAAAGAGTTAAATTTAAAGACGTTTTAGACCCTGTATTTAAACACTGATTAACCATGTGCAAACTTGTAGTAATTGACGATAATCCTACAGATCACTATATCATGCAGCGGTTATTGCATAATAATTATAACTGCGAACAAGCCACTTATACCTATGATGGCCGCCTGGTGTTGGATTATTTAGAACAAAATAAAGAAACAGGCTCGTTACCTGATGTAATATTTCTTGATCTGGATATGCCCGAGCTTACCGGATGGGAATTCCTTGATGAGTTGGAGACTTTTAACAGCGGAGCGAAAAAGAACGTTCAGGTACATATCATGAGTTCCTCTATCCGTTCGGCAGATGTTTTTCATTCAAAAAAATATGCCTGCGTAAATTCATTCATGACAAAACCCTTATCACGGGATCTGGTGAACAAAATTTGCGAGAATGCAACACCTGGCCGTAACGTGGCCTGATCATTAAATTAGAAAATTATTTTTGAGCAATACCTTAAGCAAGGAAGGCTGTACCAAGCCTTCCTTTGCTGTTTTATGCCGGCTCTTGATTCCCGGTTCTCAATTCCTCATTCTTTTCCCTTATTTTTACCGCCACAATGGCCACCCGAAATAAACTTTACTTTGCTTCCGACTTTCATTTAGGTACCGGCACCTACCAAAAATCCCGCGAACGCGAAGACCGTTTAGTGCGTTGGCTGGATAGTATTAAGCATGATGCTGCCGAGGTTTTTTTAATGGGCGATGTTTTTGATTTTTGGTTCGAATACAAAACAGTGGTACCAAAAGGCTACATCCGCTTTTTGGGCAAACTGGCCGAACTGGCCGATGCCGGCGTAAAGCTCTATTTTTTTAAAGGCAACCACGACATGTGGATGTTTGACTATTTTGAAAAGGAACTAGGCGCAACCATCATCAGCGACGAACTGGAGTTGGAGCGCAACGGCAAGAAGTTTTACCTGCACCATGGCGACGGCCTTGGCCCGGGCGACGGCTTTTATAAATTATTAAAAAAAATATTCCGCAGTGGCTTTTGCCAATGGCTTTTCGCCAGGATCCACCCCAATTTAGGTGTCGGTATTGCCAATTATTGGTCGCGCCATAGCAGGATCGCCAATGACAATAAGGCAACGCCTAAACCCGGTCAGCAAGAATGGCTGTTGATTTACTCGCGCGAAGTTTTGCAAACCCGGCACTATGATTACATGATATTTGGGCACCGGCACATGCCAAAAGATGTTCAACTCACGCCCGAAACCCGCTACATAAACCTTGGCGAATGGGTGATCAGTAACACCTATGCCGTTTTTGACGGAGAGACGGTTATACTGCACTATTTCGAATCGGAAAAGTAATAAACCACAATGAACACTAAGATTACCCTAGGTGCAGTATGAAAAGCTTTGTGAACTAGTGAAACCCTTGTGTTCTTTGTGGTAAATTTCTAAACCAATTTTGTCCCTCAAATAAATTCTATAACTTACGCTGTGATTAAACTTTATCAGTGTGTTAGTTAAAACTTTTGGAAGTGCGGTTTATGGTATCGAGGCGATAACGATTACCATGGAAGTAAATATTAGCGGCGGCGGCAAACCATTTTATTTAATTGTGGGCCTGCCGGATAATGCCGTGCGCGAATCAATGCAGCGGATCGAGGCTGCCCTGCAAACCAATAATTTCCGGATGCCGAGGCAAAAAATAATCGTAAACATGGCCCCGGCGGATATCCGCAAGGAAGGCTCGGCATACGATCTCCCCATCGCTGTTGGTATTTTGGCCAGTTCGGGCCAGATAGAAAACGAAAACCTGGAGAAATACCTTATCATGGGCGAGCTCTCGCTGGATGGCGGATTGCAGCCTATAAAAGGCGCCCTGCCAATTGCCATACAGGCGCGCAAGGAAGGTTTCAAAGGATTCATCCTGCCCAAACAAAACGCCCGCGAAGCCGCCATCGTAAACGACCTGGAAGTTTATGGTGTGGAAAGCATAAAGGAAGTGGCCGACTTTTTCAACGGAACAACACAGCTAGCTGCCGAAGTGGTAAACACCCGCGAAGAGTTTTATAAAAGCCTCACCAGCTACGACAGCGACTTTAGCGAGGTACGCGGCCAGGAAAACATTAAACGCGCTCTCGAAATTGCCGCTGCAGGCGGGCATAATGTGATATTGATCGGTCCGCCAGGAGCAGGTAAAACCATGCTGGCCCGCAGACTACCCTCTATTTTGCCGCCATTAAGCTTATACGAATCTTTAGAAACCACCAAGATCCATTCCGTAGCCGGTAAGCTGGCTGCTGCCGATGCATTGGTGACCACCAGGCCGTTCCGGTCGCCGCACCATACCATTAGCGATGTGGCGCTGGTAGGCGGAGGCAGCAACCCACAGCCCGGCGAAATATCCCTTGCCCATAACGGCGTTTTGTTTTTGGATGAATTGCCGGAATTTAAACGCAGCGCCCTGGAGGTTATGCGCCAGCCGCTGGAAGAACGACGGGTAACTATATCACGGGCAAAATTTACCGTTGATTATCCGAGTTCGTTTATGTTGGTGGCGAGCATGAACCCATGTCCCTGCGGCTATTTTAACCATCCGGAGAAAGAGTGCATCTGCCCGCCCGGCACCGTACAAAAATACCTGAGCAAGATTTCCGGCCCGCTGCTGGATCGGATCGACCTGCACGTTGAAGTAACCCCGGTAAACTTCAATGAACTGGCCAGCGACCGGCTTGCCGAAAAAAGCGAACTCATCCGCGAACGGGTGATCAAAGCCCGCGAAATACAGGCAACCCGTTTTGACAACCGGCCCGACCTGCATGCCAATGCCCAGATGAGCCCCCAAATGGTCCGCGATATTTGTAAAATTACCCCCGCCGGCCAAAACCTCCTAAAAAAAGCCATGGAAAAACTGGGCCTGTCCGCCCGGGCTTACGACCGTATCTTAAAGGTAGCCCGTACTATCGCCGATCTTGCCGGCACCGAGGATATACAACTGGAACATCTGGCCGAGGCGATTAATTTCAGGAGTTTGGATAGAGAGGGCTGGGCGGGGTAATGGGGATACAATAGCTCGCCAAAACCGAAGGCTAAACACGTTTAGCATACCACATTTTCACCCATTTCCAAAGGCTAAACGCGTTGAGCATACCACTTTTTAGGGCCATTCCGAAGGCTAAACACGTTTAGCATACCACTTTTTTGGCCAATCCGAAGGCTAAACACGTTTAGCATACCAAACAAAAACCGATAATTTATTTGTTAAAATATTGGCAATCAAATAATTAAAAATAATCAGTCAAAGAACGGCGGCAAAAAAGGAGAAAAATCGCGCAAATAATTTTTTATGCTGAGAAAAAAGGATCGTAGTGATGTTTGAGGATAGATTCAAATATAGCGATTTTTTGGGGGATAAACAAGGGCGCAATATATTCAAAGCCGTGCCCGGCGGTATAGTTATAGTAGCACGCTATGACGTCTCGGCTGCAATAGGTTTGCAATTGAAAACCTATTGCAGGACAAGACATTATTTGTTTTGGTAACTACCTAAAGCAGAGATATTAGCTATTTTGCCGCTCCATCCACCTTACTCATCCTTCGGTTCCCAAAGTTCAATAATATTGCCTTCAGGGTCGAGTATATGGACAAATTTGCCGTAGTCATAATCGGCAATTTCATCAACAATGGTCACATTTTCCTGTTTTAGTTCGTCGAGCAGCGCAACCAGGTTTTCTACCCGGTAATTGATCATAAATGGTTTTGCCGAGGGATCGAAGTATTTGGTGTTTTGTGGAAATGCACACCACGATGTAGATCCTGTTTTTGACGGGTCATCAGCGTGCAGCCACTCAAACGTAGTTCCATATTGGCCGACAGGCAAGCCAAGGTTTTTCACATACCAGTCGTTCATGCTTTTCGGGTCATCGCATTTAAAAAATACGCCACCCAGCCCAGTTACTTTTTTCATATTTAATTAGTTTTATTATTACCTATGCGTTTGCCGCAGATGATTTAGGTTTATTTTTAAGAATAAGCGCGGCAATTAACGACATCACAATACCCACCGGGACAATTTCGCGATAGGTTACCAAAGCATTTAAAAATGGGTTGTTATACGTTTTGGCGTATTCGGCCAATTGGGCCATTTGTTTGTCGATGTTTGCCTGGCTTGCGTGGCTGGCTTTCAGGCCGGCCAACACGGATGCGGCGTATTTCACCATATAATCGGGTGTGAAAAAATAGTAGTCTATCAGCCATACCCCTACATACACAGTGGAGGCTACGGCAGTTATCAAAAGCGCTACTTTTATGGCCTCGCCAAAACTAATTACACCGCCATTATAATTATCTAAAATTTTTAATGCCGACAAAAATCAGCGAAAACGCCAGCACCATGGAGGCATAGCCAAAAAACAGGGCCTCTTTCTCGCTCAAATTGAGCTTAAATACCTGCACACTAAATATAAACCAGCCGATGCTGATCAGGCCGCCAATAATCCCGCAGACAAAAATTATCTTTTTCATTTTTTAATGTTTTAAATCCGGCTCAAAATTGTGTTATAGGTCTCGCTTTCCATTCATACTTTAGGGTGATTTTTAAAAAAAGATCGCCGGATCATACTTTGGTATGATAGATTTTAGGGTATCAGGGTCAACCGCTTCGCTTTTTCAACAGCCTGGGTGCGGCGCTCTACTTCCATTTTTAAAAAAAGGTTTGATGTATGCGTTTTGATCGTATTTAACGACACGAACAGCCGGTCGGCTATTTCCTGATTGCTCAGGCCATTGGCCATTAGCTGTAAAACCTCTAGTTCCCGGCTGCTTATCCGCAGCTGGCGCAATTCAGCCTCATTTAACGTAAAAGGAGTATCCGCAACAACCGGCTTTTCAATCACTATCGTGTTTACTTTAGGTTTCATAAGTTTTAAAGCAAGCCATACACCGAGTGCGGTAAAAACAACAGCTATAGCGCTCGAATACACTTCAACAGCATGATCAGCTATTAAAAAATTCCACTCCAGCCACTTTAATAGCAGCAACAACAAAGCAAGCGCTAAGCCATATAATATATTCTGTTTATTTCTAACGATCGCTGCAATAATCATGGAATAAAGCTGTGCATTTTACCGGTATGCAATTTATCAGAAAAATTTATATTTATCTCACCAATTGTAATTGTCACGCTGTCTCCAGGCATTGTTATTATAAACAGGTTCCATCATTACACAGTTGCTTTTTGCACTTCGAACATAAAAATACCCTTTCCTCGTCCACCGTTTTAATGGCACCCTTCGAGTCGTTCATCATACACATCTTGTCGCCGCTTGTACAATGGTTGAGGCCCAGATTATGCCCGATCTCATGTAAACAAACCTTTATCAGCCTGTTTTTAAAAACCTGATCTGATGCATTGCGTTTTAACCGGAATGTTGATATTACGCAGGTGGTGCCCGGCAGATCACCCTGGCCAAAAACACCCCATTCATTAACGTGCCTTTCGGGGTTTTTAACTGCGATATCTTTTTCGGTTAAAATGAGCGTAATTTCGGTTGAATTATATTTAGCCAATATCCTGTTCGCCTCGTAACGGGTTTTGCTATCAGCAAATACGTCACTGCTTAAACTTTTAGCAGGTTTGATTACGCACTTAAAGTGGTAGAAGTTTTCAACCGACGACTTTACCAGATTGATCTCTTCTTTAGGCACATTTCCAAGCGGTTGAATATAGATCTCTTTTGACGGGCGAAAAGGCGCCCAGGTCATCAAAAGATAAACCGGCAGCAAAAATAATTTCATTCAAAAAAGATAAGGACAATATTGCCGGTTAACAAATTTAGCCCGCTTAAATGTTGTAATCCCTATGATTTAAACACCAAAAACAGCAAAGCAATTATTAAAAAAACCGGGATGAAAACCTGGATACATTCCTTTAAAGTGTAGGTCCCGTTAACAAATACTGCTTTAAAGGCTGATAATTCGGAGTCGAAGAAATGGTTCATGATCTTGAATTTTAAATGTTAAAACTAAGTGACAGATCATTATTTAACTGGTGTTAGTTGCCTTGAAGTAGAATGATCCGTCAATCAAATATACCCTGGTAAATAAAAGAAAATTATGCTTTTCGGCAGGTTAAAAGATGATCGTAGGCATAAATAACCCAGGCGCCGATGGGTGAGCCCCACGCTCGATCGTGCAGGGCGCCGCGTTTTTGAGGATTAATTTCCTCGTTCATTTACCTGGGATACCTGCCTTAACATCAATTTACACCGGGAAACGCTCTACCTGTGTACTGGTATGCTTATTGTATTTATCATCATTTTATCATTAACTTTGCAACCTTGCTAATACACGTGCGCCTCTAATGAAATTTATACTGCTTATTTTCTTTGCTGCAATAGCTACTACAGCCTCGGCTCAATGGTATAATGTTAGCAGTCTTTTAAAGAAAAAAGCGGTGCGCACGCCGGCTGTCGAAATGGTGCCTGGTCACTATGTAGCAAAGATCAACTTTGATAAAAGGCCGCCTCGCCCTAAAATTCGCCCGGTTATTATTGATCGCTCTGATTACAGCCTCGAAGCAGCGGAAGCTGTGGTAATGAAAGAAGCGCAGCACAATATGCGTTTCAGGGTGTACAATGATGCAAGCTATAATTTTAGCGAATTGGCGCATATGTACGTTAAACAAAACAGGTATTCGGAAGCCAAATGGTACCTGCTGCAAAGCAATAACATATCCCGCGAGGAAAACGACGATAAACATACCATTCAAAATCTCATCGACCTGGCTACCATAAAAGCCAACATGGGCGATGTTGAACTGGCGCTGCAGGACCTGGTTGAAGCCCACGACCTTGCGGTGGCACGCAGCTTAAACCAGTTCCTGGAAACGATAGACCTGGCGCAGCAATTTATCAGGCAAACTAAGCAGCCTAAAATAAGGCCGGCATTAATTTATGCCGATGATGCCCAAAATACCGGGAAGGACGGACAATAAATTGCCCCGTAAATCAGTTTAACTAATTACCTGTTTTGTAACAATATAGTAAAATGCAAAATGTTTTGTAAAACAAATGAAACATTATTGTATAATTGTTATTCATAAAAAAGAGACAGCATCCATGCTGTCTCTTTTTTATTTACATTTAGCAAATTATTAATTAGCAGGCACGAGTATTGATGTTGTATTTAATCCCCGATTTAAAAAGCGTAAAAGATATGTTCAAGAAATTTTATTTATTGCTTGTGGTAGGCGCAGCACTTGCCTGCCACGCAGCTACCCCAAAGCCAATAAAAGTTGCCGGTTCAAACGATCTGCAGCCTGATGAGCAGGAAAGTATTGTTTGTAAAACCGTTGCCGACCTGATAACAAATTACAACTATAAAAAAGTTCCGTTAAATGACTCATTATCTGAGGTGATTTACGACCGGTACATAAAAATGCTGGACGAAAGTCACAATTATTTACTGGCATCGGATATTGCTGATTTTGCCAAATACAGGGATGTTTTGGATGATGACGTAAAAATTGGCAACCTGAATGATGTGTTTTATATTTTTAATGTTTACCAGAAAAGGTATATCGAGCATATAAAATATTCTATTGCCCAGTTAGACAAAACCTTTGAATTTGATAAGGACGAAAAGTTTGTTTACGACCGCGCTACGCTTCCATGGGTAGCCTCGCAAACGGATATGGATAACGTTTGGAGTATGCGGGTAAAGTACGACCTGTTGAATTTGAAATTAGCTAACGCGGACTTAGCAAAGGACAAGGAAACGCTTAAAAAACGTTACGAAAACCTGTTATCGCAAACCGATAAACTGAACAACCAGGACGTTTTTCAATTGTTTATGGATGCCTTTACTAACGCCGTCGATCCGCATACCAATTACTTTACGCCATCAAACGCCGCCAATTTTAATATCGATATGTCGCGGCAGCTGGAAGGTATTGGCGCAGGCTTAAACATCGATAACGATTATATCATTATAAAATCCATCGTTCCGGGTGGCCCTGCCGATAAAAGCAAACAGCTTGGCGTTGATGACCGCATAGTTGGTGTGGGCCAGGGTAAAACAGGCGAGTTTCAGAATGTTATAGGCTGGAGGATAGAAAATGCCATCGCGCTTATCCGCGGCACAAAAGGTACCATCGTAAGGTTGGAAATATTACCTAAAAGCAGCAGCGTTTCGTCAAAACCTAAAATTGTAGAAATGGTGCGCGAAAAGATCATTTTAAAGGACGAGTCGGCCAAAAAAGAGATCAAAACTTACAATTACAATGGCAAAACCATAAAAATAGGCGTTATTTCTGTCCCGGCGTTTTATATCGACTTTAATGATTATAAATCGGGCAACCCGAACTATAAAAGCACTACCCACGATGTTAAAATACTGATCGATTCACTTAAACAAGAAGGCGTGGATGGCATTGTAATGGACATGCGCGAAAATGGAGGCGGTTCATTAATGGAAGCCATCGAACTTACCGGCTTGTTTATAAAAACAGGCCCTGTAGTGCAGGTACGCAGCTCGAACGACCAGATAGAACAGGACAAGGACGATGATCCGTCTATTGCCTATTCGGGCCCGCTGGCTGTTTTGGTTGATCGTTTCAGCGCCTCAGCTACCGAGATATTCTCGGGCGCGATACAGGATTACGGTCGTGGCATCATTCTAGGAACCCAAACTTATGGCAAGGGTTCGGTACAAAACGCTATCGACCTGGATAAAGTGATCCAGAGTTCATTGCGCGAGCGCATTGCCTCATTAATGGGTAAAAATGGCAAACCGGTATCAACCGGCAGCCAAAGTGTTTTTGGCCAGCTGAATTTAACCATTGCTAAGTTTTACCGCATCACCGGTAACTCAACCCAGCACAAAGGCGTTATGCCCGATATCCAGTTCCCTTCGGTTATCCCGATGGATAAATACGGTGAGGATACCGAGCCATCAGCAATGCCATTTGATGTGATCGCTAAATCAGATTACTCAAGGGTAGGTGATTTTACATCGGTGCTTCCGCAATTGAAAACCTTGCATGACCAGCGTATGGCTAACAGCGCCAGCTACAAGTACCTGATGGAAGACATTGCCAACTTTAAAAAGCACGACGAAGAAAAAAGCATTGTGCTGAATGAAGAGCAGTTGAAAAAACAACGCGACGCAGACGAAAAGAAATCATTGGCTGACGACAACGAGCGCCGTGTGGCAATGGGACTTCCGGCGTTAAAGGCAGGACAGCCAAAACCAAGGAACGAGGACCTCGACTTTTTAAAGAAAGAGGCCGGCCAAATATTGACCGATTATATAACGCTTGATCCGAAGTATACCAATACCGTAGGAACCGGAAGCCCAGCGAACAAATAATATCAGCTATTTAAAAAACGACAAAATCCCGGTTATGCCGGGATTTTGTCGTTTAAAACCAATTTGTAAAAACGGGGTTTACTATATTCAATATGGCCAAAAAACCCTTGCTTGAATTTACCGACAAAGGCATTTACTGCGCGCCCGGGAAGTTTTATATCGATCCCTGGAAACCGGTAGCCGATGCTGTGATCACCCATGCCCACGCTGATCATGCCTATTGGGGACACAAACACTATCTCGCGCATCATTTTTCAAAAGAAGTTTTGCTGTATCGGTTGGGCGACATTCAGCTGGAAACAGTAGCGTATGGTGAAAAGGTAATCAAAAATGGCGTACAGATCTCTTTACACCCGGCAGGCCATGTGATCGGGTCGGCACAGGTGCGTGTTGAATATAAGGGCGAAGTGTGGGTGGTTTCGGGCGATTATAAGGTAGAGGATGATGGTATTTCTACACCTTTTGAGCCGGTTCGTTGTCACAGTTTTATTTCTGAATGCACTTTCGGTATGCCGGTTTACCAATGGAAACCACAGGCCGCCATATTTAATGATATCAATACATGGTGGCGTCATAATGTTGAGCTTGGGGTTGCAACGGTTTTGATTGGCTACTCCTTAGGTAAGGCACAACGTATTTTGCAAAATCTCGATCTGTCTATCGGGAAAGTATATACTCATGGTGTTATCGAAAACACAAATGAGGCACTGCGCCGTAACGGCATACCACTAAACCCCACCGAACGAATTACGCAGGATTCATTAAAAGAAGAAGTGCGCCGGGGCATCATCCTTGCGCCCCCATCATCAGTCGGCACACCCTGGATGCGTAAATTTCTGCCTTACAGTTTTGGCTATTGCTCCGGCTGGATGGCCATTCGGGGCGCTAAGCGGCGACGGGCTGCCGACCGGGGTTTTGTATTATCAGACCATGCCGACTGGGATGGCCTGATCAGCGCCATTGATGCCACCGGCTGCGAAAGTGTTTACCTTACGCACGGTTATACCGCAACCTTTTCCCGTTATTTAAACGAGATCGGCTTTGATGCGCACGAGGTGCATACCCTTTACGGCGATGACGAAGGTGAATCGACATTGGCAGTGGATGATGAAAATAATTTGGTGGATGAAGGGAACGTTAAGGAGGGAACAAGATGAGATCATTCGCAAACTTATTCCTGTCGCTTGATGAAACCAACAAAACCAACGAAAAGGTGAGGGTTTTGAAAGATTATTTTAACGCGGTACCCGACACAGATAAGATGCATATGCTTGCCCTGTTTGCAGGGCGCAAACCCAAAAGGCAGATCAATTCCACTTTGGTGCGTAACTGGGCTATTGAAGCATCCAATATCCCTGCGTGGCTTTTTGAGGAAAGTTACCATGTGGTAGGCGACCTTGCCGAAACTATGGCCCTGCTGATGCCGCAGCATAAGGGGAACAGCAGTAAAACCCTCACCGAATGGATTGCCGAAATAAACGCGCTCGGTAATAAAACGGAAGAAGAAAAAAAGATTTGGTTGCTGGAATCATGGGCGATGCTGGATAGCAGCGAGCGATTTGTGTTTAATAAGCTGCTAACGGGCAGTTTTAGGGTTGGTGTTTCACAAAGCCTTGTCATCAAGGCGCTCTCCGAAATTTCGGGGATCAGTTCCGCCGCTTTAACCCATCGCATAATGGGAAGCTGGATGCCCGAAACTTACAGTTATGCCCAACTGTTACAGGAGCAGGACGCAGCCGACGATATTTCGCGGCCATATCCCTTTTTCCTGGCTTACCCGGTACAGGAAACATCCGAAAAACAAAAGTCAGCAGATGAGTTAACTATTGCTTTAGGCGACGAAAGCGGCTGGCAGGCCGAATGGAAATGGGACGGCATCCGCGCCCAAATGATCAAACGCGGCGGTGAAATATTTATCTGGAGTCGCGGTGAAGACCTTGCCACGGATAAATTTCCCGAATTGCATCCTTTTTTAAACGCCCTGCCCGATGGCACGGTACTGGATGGCGAATTGCTGAGCTTTAAGGATGGCGTACCGCTTCCCTTTAATGTACTGCAAACCCGTATAGGCCGAAAGAACTTAAGCAAAAAAATACTGGAAGAAAGCCCGGTAGCGATTATTGCCTATGATTGTTTGGAATATAAAGGTGAGGATATCCGGTATAAAACGCAGGAAGACCGGAGGCGGATTTTGGAAGAATTGCATTCCGCAACGCCCTACCCCGATCTGTTTCACCTTTCGCAATTAATACCATTCAGCACCTGGGACGAGTTAGGTAAGATCCGGGAGCGATCGAGGGCAATGATAGCCGAAGGTATTATGCTGAAACGGAAAAGCGCCAGCTACCAGGTGGGCCGCAAGCGCGGCGACTGGTGGAAATGGAAGATCGACCCGTTATCGGTTGATGCCGTATTGATCTATGCGCAAAAAGGCCATGGCCGGCGGGCCGACCTTTACACCGATTACACCTTCGCCGTATGGGACGGCGATAAACTGGTGCCTTTTGCCAAAGCCTATTCGGGGCTGACGGATGCCGAGATCAACAAAGTGGATTATTTTATCAAACGTAATACCCTCGAAAAATTCGGCCCGGTGCGAACGGTAAAACCCGAACTGGTTTTTGAGATAGGCTTTGAAGGGATCAATAAATCAACCCGCCATAAATCAGGTATCGCACTGCGTTTCCCCCGGATACTAAGATGGCGCCACGATAAACCCAAAGAGGAGGCCGATACGCTGGAAAATTTGCGGGCCTTGCTGGGGGAATGAACGGCCCGCATAAATGCGCAGATAAGTTACACTGTGATGCGTGTTTTAAGGAAACAAAATGATAGCTTTATGCTTTCTCCTTTAAGATTTTTCCTCTATGAGCATTCTTCACATCCTTAATGGCGATTCAACCGCGTATAGTTTTGCCGAAACCGGGCTCGATGGCGACGTCATGGTTTGGCGCGAAGTATTGTCGGAAGGGCCGCTGGAAGAGAACATAACATCAGGCAGTTTTTGGAGAAAGCGCTCGGAATGGATAGGTGAAACTTTTGAGGACACCCCCGAAAATTACCAGGGAAAAGTGCTCGGACAGTTGGCAAAACTGGATGAGGAGTATGATGAAATAAACCTTTGGTTTGAGTTCGACCTGCATTGCCAGGTGAACTTGCTTGGGGTGATGAACTACATGAAGCAAAAAACTGATCTTTCGGCGCCTGCCATTTATTTGATCTCTCCCGCTGATTATCCCGGTAAGGAAAATTTTGGCGGCATGGGCGAGTTGAGCGGTGAAGAACTGGAGTATTTGTTTGATAACACCCGGGTGCAGCTAAGCGAAATGGATTTTTTGGTGGCTGCGGAGGCCTGGCGCGTTTATGTGAGTAAAGATGCTGAGCAACTGATGTATTATTTAAACGAGACGGAGTTTTGGGGCAGCCTGCACAACTTAAAACCGGCGTTGGCGGCACACCTTAAACGCCTGCAGGTAAATGAGAAGAAGTTGAACTATATCGAGCAAAAATTACTGGAGATCTATAATAACGGCTATTCAACCTGGCCCGAGATCCTGAGCGTGTTTTCGCAAACGGAAAAAATATATGGAATGGGCGACCTGGAGATCAATATTTATCTCCAAAAGCTGATCAGAAAAGGTTTGATAGTTATTTAAATAAGCTGCGGCCGTAACCAGGCGGTATTCGACACATGCAAAAGATTAAGTATTTTGCACCATCATGGATAAAACATATCTCATTAGCGGCGCCGGCAGTGGTATAGGCCGCGCCATAGCTCAAAAGTTAAGTGCCGAAGGTAATAGATGCGTCCTGATGGGGCGTAGCAGTGCTACTCTTCAGGAAACGGAGGCAGCGTTGCCGGGCAGCGGCCATTTAGTTTTGGCTGCTGACATAAAAAGTATAGAAAGCTTAAACTCGGCCGCCACGAAATTGGGCGATGTTGCCTTTGATGGGTTGGTAGCCAATGCGGGGATAGGCGGCGAAAACCAATGGGGCAGCACTGATCGCTGGCAGGATATTATCGATACCAATTTAACCGGCACCTATAATTTTGTAAACACCTTTTTGCCAAACCTGGTTAAAACACCCGGCGAAAAGCATATCCTGATCACATCCTCTGTTTTGGCAAGGTTAGGCGTGGCAAACTATTCGGCATATTGCACCTCAAAAGCGGGGCTGTTGGGCTTAATGCGTTCGTGGGCCGTGCAATATGCAGCGCAAAATATATTGGTTAATGCCATTTGCCCCGGTTGGGTTGATACAGACATGGCACAGCATGGACTGCAAGGCATTGCCAATGGCATTGGGGTCACCAAAGAGGAGTTTTACGATATAGCCATGCAAAGCGTGCCCTTAAGGCGTATGAGCCAGCCGCGTGAGGTCGCAGCCCTGGTGGCTTACTTGTTGAGCCAGGGCTCAATAACCGGTCAAACCATTGATATTAATTGCGGCGCGGTAATGAATAGTTAGTGTTAAGTCGAAAGTCTCGAGTCGTAAGTTCTAAGTCTGTTTTCGATGTTCTGGCCTAAGACTTTCGACTCAAGACTAGGCGTAAATTCATGGTTGACATGACACTGGAAAGAAAAGCGTGACCGTGACTCTTGATTCTTTCTTCCTTTATTTCATGATCGCAGCGATGGTCGGCGAGGGATCACTTTCATTTTTCAGCCTGTCCAAAGCGGTAACAACGTATAAATAAGTCTTCCCTTTTTCTGCCGTGTCATCCAAATAGGTGGTGTTGGCGTTATATTCTATATCCAGGATATTTTTGGGGTTCTCAATATCTATCTTTTCGTTGCCATCAAAACGATAGATAACGTAACCGTATATAGGTTCCTTATCTTTCGCAGGCAAAGGCGTTGTCCATTTTAATTCGACCGTGCTTTTCGGGGTTACAGTTGCTGTAAAATTAGTTGGTGCATTCGGTGGTATCGAATCCAGCCACAGCATTTCGGGCGGCAGGGCAGGGTATTTATAATAGTTGTTTTTTAGCGAATCGGTAATCCCAAGCGGGTTATTCTCAAGCGATTTTGTGCTAAAATAAACGCTGCCCTGCACCCTTGGGTTGGTTCGCATAAGCGTAATCTCGTCAGGTATTGCCGAAGGGTCGTTCTTAAACTTTCCGGTGCGACGTTCGCCCAAACGGTACGCAGCCAACCCGACATACAGGTGCCGGTTATAAGTGTTATCGCTCCACCAGTCGAGCAGCTTTTCAAAAGGGACAGACCTGTCGCCGATGGGGAAATATATTTGCGGATTGATATAATCTATCCAACCTTCTTTTATCCATTTTCTCGAGTCGGCAAATAATTCGAGATAGGATGGCAAACCGTGGGTATCCGAACCTTCGGGGTCCTGAAATTTATTTTGCCAAACACCAAAGGGGCTTATGCCAAACTTAACCCGCGGTTTATGTTTATGGATACTGTCGTTCAGCATTTGTATCAGGGTATCCACATTGTGTCGCCGCCAATCGTTTATATTGGTGTAATTATCGCTGTAGGCTTTAAAAGTAGCGGCATCATTGATATGCTGTCCCTCAATTTTATACGGATAAAAATAATCATCCATGTGTACGCCGTCGATGTCGTAATTATCAACTACATCTAAAAAAACTTTAACAATATAATCGCGTACGTCCGGGATCCCCGGGTCGAATTGTTTTTTTCCGCCATAAACAAAAAACCATTCCGGTTTTATCCTGGTCATATGTTCGGGGCTTAAGGCTGAAAATTTACTGTCGTTTGTGGCACGGTAAGGGTTAAACCAGGCATGCAGCTCCATACCGCGTTTGTGCGCTTCGGTTATAGCAAATTGCAAAGGGTCGTAAGCGGGGTTAGGCGCCTGCCCCTGTTTTCCGGTGAGCCATTTGGACCAGGGCTCGCGGCTTTTGGCATAAAAGGCATCGGCAGCCGGCCTTATCTGGAACATTACGGCGTTGATGCCGGCTTCCTGCAGAAAATCAAGCAGGTTGGTTAATTGATTTTTTTGCTGATCGGTTGATAAACCTGGTTCGCTCGGCCAATCAATATTTTCAACGGTAGCTACCCAGGCGCCCCTGAATTCACGTTTAGGCGTCATCTTAATTTTTACGGGTTGAATCGGTTTGAGGAGCGGGCTATCGGGTTTGGCAACAGGATTTATTGCCTGGCCACGTAACTGTATGAATGAAATAATCGGGAAAAAAAGAAGAATTAACCGGCGGCAGATGTACATTTATTATATTATTAAAAGTTGCAAAGATATGAACTCATCCCGTAGCTGTTTTAGTATTAAACATAATAATTCCCCGCTTTTTGTGTTTTAATCATATTGTGCTTATTTTTAACGGCACAACTAACAATTAAAGGAGGACGAATTTTTTTAAAACCTGTAATTGTTATTTTTATATTAAACCAATTAACTGATGTTGTTGTTTAAACTGATTTGATAAATTAATCTAATTCTTAAAAAACGACATCAGTTAAGTAAACAACTCGTCATTAATAGCCATCTACGTCTAACTAAACTAAAATCTAAAATCCGAAGCTATGGAAAACCAAACAGGGCAAACACCGAAAAAAAATTCAAATGTTATTTACTTCCTAATAGTGGTGGTATTGGCTTTGCTTGCTACCGATGTGTACTTGTATCTGCAAAAAAATAAATCTGATGTCAGAATTGTAACACAGAGCGATGAAAAAAACAGGCTGCAAACCGAACTCGATAGCCTTGAAGCACAAATCGAACAGGTAAATGTTGGCAAAACCAAATTATCTACCGAGATGCAGGCGAAAAATGATTCGTTGCAGTCTAAGATCACCGTTTTGCGGAAACAACTGGCAAAAGGAAAGTTAACCCAGGCCGAATTAGATAAGGCACAGGAGGATGTTAAACAATTAAGGTATTTTGTAACGAATTATACGGCCCAGATAGACGAATTAAAAAAACAAAACACCAGCCTTGCTACTGAAAGGGACACCTTAAAAACCAACCTGGCCACGGTTAAAAAAACTGCCGCCCAAACAGACAGCGCGCTTACTAAACAGAATCAGGACCTTGGCGCAAAAGTAAAGGTGGGTTCGGCCATTAAATTAGCAGCCGCAGATGTAGTTGCCTACAAAATAAAGGGCAGCGGAAAAGAGGTGGATGTAAAACGCGCATCACCGGCAAAAAAGATCAAGATCAATTTTACAGTTGCGAGCAACACCCTTGCCGAAAAGGCGATGCACGATATATTTGTGCGAATCATCGACCCCACCGGGAATTTGATCACCGAAACCGACTCGGGTAACTTTAACGCCGACGGAACGGATCTGCAATTCACCTATAAAACTTCAATCGATTTTAAAGACGACGGCAGCCAGTATACGATAGAATGGGTTAACCCCGTTGCTTTTCAAAAAGGTACATATACCGTTTTGCTTTATGCTGATGGTTACACCATGGGTAAAACAAGCTTTATGCTGAAGTAGGTTTGCAGTTGATTGAGTTGATTAAGTGAGTGTTTGATTAGGTTAATTTCCTAACCATTCACTTAATCAACTTAATCCAACCTAATCAACCAATTACGCTGAAGGCAAACTGATGTAAAAAGTAGTTCCCTGCCCGGTAAGGGTTTCAAACCAAACTTTACCGCCCGCGTTCTCAATCGAATTTTTCACAAATGCCAGTCCAAGCCCTGTTCCGGAACTTTTGGTAGTAAAGTTTGGCTCGAATATTTTTTCGCGCATGCTTTCGGGTATGCCTTCGCCATTATCGCTTATCGTTAGCAACACATTTTTATTAGTGATCAGGTGGTTTATCTCAATGATGCCCAATTTATTTGAGGTGCTGGCTTCGATCGCGTTTTTTAATAAATTATTAAAACACCTCAGTAGCTGGTCCCTGTCTGCGTTAACTAAAAATGGAGCTTCGGGAACACTATATAAAATTTTAATATTATCCATTTCCTTGAAAATAGTGACCGCCTGGGTCAGTATGTCAAAAATATTTAAAGGTTCCAGTTTGGTTTCGGGCATTTTCGCAAAAGCCGAAAACTCTGAAGCGATGGATGAAAGGCTTTCAATTTGTTCGACAAAAGACTTGCTGAAGCGTTCAAATTTTTGATCGAATTTCGGGTCCTTGTCTTTCCATGATTTGTCGAGCAGTTGCAAACCAAGTTTTAGGGGCGTTAAAGGGTTTTTAATTTCATGTGCCACCTGTTTGGCCATTTCGCGCCAGGCGCTCTCTCTTTCTGATTGTGCCAGCTTTTGGGCGCTGTTTTCAAGTGCCGCTATCATTTTATTGTATTCTTTTACCAGGGCGCCAATTTCATCATTGCGGTCCCATTGTATCGGCTCATTTTTTTGGCCGTAGATAGTTTTACTTAAACTGTATTGGATAAAGCTTAAAGGCGATGTTATTTGCCGTGCAATAAAAACCGCAAACAAACCGATGGCCATAAAAACAATTGCATAAACATTTATCATGATGTTTAGCAATGCGCCGATATGCTCCTTGTAATCCGATTCGTTTGAAAAGTATGGCAGCTGCAAATAGGCAATAATTTCGTTATTGGCGTTGTGTATGGGCATAAAGGCAGCCCTATAGTTTAATAAACCAATTTTTTCGTCGTTGGTATATTCCGATTTCTGCAGCTGGTGCAAATTAATGAATGCCCGTGCGTTCATCCGCCTGGCCTGTAAACCGAACTCATAGATCTTTGGCTGTGTAGTTACCAAAGCAACCCCGTGCAGGTCAAATAAAGTAAGGTCGGCGGCAAAGTCATTGGCAAAATCATCAAAATCAACCTGCGTAGCTTCGTTAACATTTATAAGGTATTTTGAATATGGGCCGTTCTCAAATGCGGTTGAGATCTGGTGGATCTTGTCGCGGATCGCTTTATTCTGCTGCGTTTGATATTCTGTGCTTATGGAGATAAAGGTAATAAAGCCAACCAACACCAAAGTAGCTACAACGGCAAAAACCATCGAAAACTGGATCCTCGTTTTGTATAACACTAATCCCAGGTTTAGCCTAAAGTTCCATTTGATCCTGTTGTTGTTGATGCTAAAGATCCTGATCCTTAGCCAAAGCCATCGCGCCAGGATAACTAACACGCTAAAAAGCAGGAATACAACAAAAAAGAAGGTTAATGCCGCTATACTAAAAACCAGCGGTTTGTTTTCCTTACTTACCACTATCAGCGTTCTATCGGTCGGCTTATAAATTAAATGGCTGTAAGTGGTGAAATGCATAAACCAATCATTGCCATTGTATTTCGTTGTTTTAAAAATGGATTTGCCCGTTTGCCCTTTGAACTGGGTATTTGTAAGGTCGTAAACAAAATTGCCGTTTTGGTTTAGCAGTTTATCGTCACTGTAAAAAGCGTAGGAATAGTTCTTAAACTGATCATCGTTTTCAGGTATCCCGTCAATCAGTAAGCCCGGGAACGAGGGCTCGGATTGTGCCGGCTTCGATTTTAATTCAACAACTATTGTACCCAATCGTTCGCCGTTGTGCATTACCGGAATGATGGCGAAATAACTTAAAAATCCGAAGGATTCATTTTCGCGGTAAAAATACTCCGATACCTTGTACGAACTATAAAGCACCATATCTTTAAATACACCAAGGTCGTAATTTTTATCAGCGGAAAGCGGCTTGTCGTGGTCGTCAAACGCGTAAACCTTAAACTCATACTTGGATAAGTAGCCATTAAAATATACCTTTTGCAGCCTTATATTGATGAAGTTGGTACTGTGTATACTATCTGTAAAATACTGGATGATAGACGAGTCGGCTATAATACTTTTTCCAATCGATTTAAACGCCAGGTCGGCCCTGGCATCATCCGGCACCTCAAGCTTTTGTACAAATGCGGTACGGGTCGATTTTTCTTTAACTGATTCAAAATAACTCAGCTTTATGGAGCCGATCAACGAGCAAACCAAAATAATGATAGCAAGTGAGGCCGAATCAAGCTCACCAACGTTGGACCGGTACGCGTTTGCTCTTAGGATAACCAGCACGCCCCAAAGGATATAAAACAATGAAAAGCTTTCATAAAAAGCCCAAACCAAAGTGGCGGCAACAATGCTAAATACAAAAATTGCCACTTTGTGCGCGTTTGGTATATCTATTTTAAGCGAGATAGACAAAAAGATCTCAACCAGCAGGTAAAAGATCAGGAAGCTAAAGCATAGCATCAGGATCCCAAGCACGCTGTAAATAGAAAGGTTTAACACATTGGTTACATCAAAGCTGATCTTTGAATTATTTACTAATCCATAAAACAGGTTTACCATGCCGGTTGAAACAGCGATGAGTATGGCGATGGAGACAATAAAGATGAGGTATCCTGCAATTTTACCTGTTCGTTTTTTTATCAGTCGTTTCCTACGCTCGTAAATAAAGAGCACAAACCAGGTGGCAAATAAAATGTTGATACAAAAATCGCCCAGAGATGGATAAATCGCGCTTGACCCGTATAGTCGCGGACTAAATATTTTAAGCCTGTACGATAGATCGGGCCAGCCAAAATGCAGGTTTAAATACCTTATAAATACGATAAATAAGGCCAAAAGTAATATCGAAACGACGATGTACCCCTTTGCCGCGATGTATGAGCAAATACTGCGTACCAGCAAACAAACCGTTAAAAGCGTTAATACCCATAAGGTCACTTCCAGGTAAAAGAAGCTCAGGTTAGTTTCACCCTTATTTAATTTTACCGAAAATAAATAGGTGTGATCGGTGCTGTGTATGGCTAAAACATCTCTGTCGGCAATATCAGCTATATCAATATTGTTGTCGTTGAGCAGGTTGGGCGCGAAGGTGTTTTTAAGAAACTGATTTTGAAAAGTGTAATTAATTTTTACCGGGATATAGAAGATGGCCGAAAAGTCGCCCTCGGTTTTTTTTATGACTTCGTAATAGCCGTTAGTCTCTTTTCGAAACGAATTCCCATCCTTTATAACATCCGGAAAGTCGGGGATCACTTTGACGCCGCTCCAAAAACTTAAATCCCCATTTTTTGTGGTGATAAACCAAATATTTTTATCAGTGGTAAAATCCTGGATATATTTTAGGGCAAGATTCGGATTTTCGTGGAGGGTTTTTAACTCGGCGAAAGTTTTAGGATTACTAAGTACTTTGCCTATATAAGCCTCGTTTTTATGCAGGTTATGTTCGAGCGTTTTGGCGGTTTGTTCGAGGTTGTTTACGGGGGTATAGGTATTTTGGACAATAATTGCCGTGAAAAATAAACTGGCACACAATAATGCCAGCATGACGCGTATTTTTCCGGTTGCCCCCAATTTATCTGTACTTAACCAAAAATAATGCCACCATTCAGCCGGCGGTCAATTGGCTTGTAAATTTATTTATATAGTAGCACTTTCAGTCGGTATTTGCCGGTCCACCTTTTTTACAAGGCCCTGCAAAACGCTGCCCGGCCCTACTTCGGTAAATGAAGTTGCGCCATCCTCAAGCATGTGTTTAACGGTTTGTGTCCATCGCACAGGCCCGGTAAGTTGCGCTATCAGGTTGTGTTTTATCAATGCAGGGTCTGTGTAAGGTTTTGCATCAATATTTTGATAGATAGGGCAAACCGGGGCGTTAATTTCGGTATGTACAATTGCATGCTCCAGTTCAACCCTTGCCGCTTCCATCAGGGGAGAATGGAAAGCGCCACCAACATTTAATTTAAGCGCCCGTTTGGCGCCTGCGGCAGTTAATTCCTCGCAGGCCTTGTCAACCCCGGCAATCGTGCCCGAAATAACCAGTTGCCCCGGGCAATTATAATTCGCAGGCACAACAATATCACTTATCCGGTGGCAAATATCCTCAACCGTAAAATCATCCAGCCCAATGATGGCTGCCATGGTCGACGGCTGTAGCTCGCAAGCCTTTTGCATCGCGTTGGCGCGTGCAGCAACCAAACGGAGCCCATCAGCAAATGACAGTGCTTTACAGGCCACGAGTGCCGAAAACTCGCCCAGCGAGTGCCCTGCTGCCATGGCAGGCTCAAATGTATCGCCAAGCACGCTGGCCAGTATAACTGAATGTAAAAATATAGCTGGCTGGGTAACTTTGGTTTGTTTAAGGTCTTCAACAGTCCCATCAAACATAATATCGGTAATGCGAAAACCAAGTATCTCATTAGCTTGCTCAAATAATGCGCGGCCCTGTTCCGATTGCTCATAGAGGTCCTTACCCATACCCACAAACTGGGCGCCTTGTCCGGGAAAAATGTATGCTTTCACTTTAGTGATTAGTTAATTGGAGATTAGAGATTAGTTTGTTTATTGGTTGATCTATCGTTTTCAATCCAAAAATAAGTATTCAAGGTCAATTTTGACTATTTAAGATCAACATTAGGCGTTTTTTCCTGGTCTCCAATCTCTAGTCTCTAATCTCTAACCCAATTTCGCCGAGATCAGGTTCAAAAACTCAGTACGGGTTTTATCATGCAAAAATGCCCCGGTAAACGCCGAGGTGGTGGTAACCGAGTTTTGCTTTTGAACACCGCGCATGCTCATGCATAAGTGGCGGCATTCAATTACCACGCCTACGCCGATGGGGTTTAATGTTTCCTGGATGCAATCGCGGATCTCGTTTGTCAGGCGCTCCTGCACCTGTAAACGGCGCGCAAAAACGTCAACAACCCGCGGTATTTTGCTCAGGCCAACAACATGCCCGTTGGGGATATAAGCCACGTGTGCTTTGCCAAAAAATGGCAGCATGTGATGTTCGCACATCGAATAAACCTCAATATCCTTCACGATCACCATCTGGCTGTAATCCTCCTTAAACATAGCCGAATTAAGGATGGCCTTGGCATCAAGATCATAGCCCTGCGTAAGGTATAACATGGCCTTGGCAATCCGCTCGGGCGTTTTTAATAAACCTTCGCGTTCGGGCCTTTCGCCAATTTGCTTTAAAACTTCGTGGTAATGACCCGACAGGCTGCTGATCAGATCCGGATTATAGCGGTCAATTTTTGTGTAACCTTCAATATCGTCGTCGTCCTGGTCGGTAATGGGGCTTTCGTTAATCATTTTTTAGGTTTAATCGCCAAAGTATTCAGCTGAATTATTTTCGGTCTCATATAGTTTCACCGAATGTAAAAACACACCTGCGTAAGCTTCAATTGGTTTTTTCAGCTGGTTAAAAATCTCAATGCAAAGTAACTCTGTCGAAGCCATTTTTCCGGCCATAAAATCAACATCTTTATTAATGTTTTTATGGTCGAGCTTTTCAATTACATAGTCATTGATAATTATTTTCAATTCTTTAAGGTCTATCAGGTAACCTGTTGCGTGGGTCACCTCGCCTTTTACGGTTACAAACAAGTTGTAATTGTGCCCGTGCCAGTTAGGGTTGGCACACTTGCCGAATACATCGGCATTTTTTTCTTCGCTCCATTCTTCGCGGTACATACGGTGTGCCGCGTTAAAATGTTCCTTGCGTGTAATGTGTATCATCATAACAAATAATGGTGCAAATATACAAAACAAAAACAGGCGTTATGTTCTATCTTAGCGTCATAAAAAATGCGTTATGCGGATATTGGTTGTAGTTGCAACAAAGGCAGAGATCCTGCCTTTGATTTCGGATTTCGGATGTTCGATTTCGGATTTTGAGGACTCTACATGCCAACTGCCAACTGTAAACTGCCAACTGCTCGTCACCGGCGTGGGCATGGTGACTACAGCATTTGTTTTAGGGAAGCACCTGGCGGCAAATCAATACGATCTTGTTTTAAATTTAGGCATTGCCGGCAGCTTCGACCGAAGTATCGCTTTGGGTGAAATAGTCGAAATAAGCCAGGATACCTTTGCCGAATTAGGTGCAGAAGATGACAATGCATTTTTACCGATTGAAGACATGGGATTTGGCGAGGCCACTTTTTATCCCTCAACCAAACTGGCTGATCTTTATAATCTGTTCAATAATTTTAACTTTAAAAATGTAAGCGCCATAACGGTTAACACCGTGCATGGCAGCGATGCATCGATAAAAAAAGTGACCGAACGGCTAAACCCGCAATTGGAAAGTATGGAAGGCGCAGCCGTTTTTTATGCCTGCCGCGAGATGGGTGTGCCCTGTATGCAGATCAGGGCTGTGTCAAATTATGTAGAGAAGCGCAACCGCGCAAACTGGAACATAGGGCTTGCCATTAAAAATCTCAATACCTTTGCCATTGAGTTTTTAAAGCTGTATGCAACTTTCTGATCGACTATGAAACTAACCCTGGGTTTTTCGCCCTGCCCGAACGATACTTTTATTTTTGATGCGCTGATCCATCAAAAAATTGATACTGAAGGACTGGATTTCGAGGTATTTTATGATGATGTGGAAACCCTCAACCAAAAGGCCATGCGCGGCGAGCTGGATATTAGCAAACTCAGCTACCATGCCTTTGCCTACGTGGCTGATAAATATGTTTTGCTCGATTCGGGCAGTGCGCTAGGTTTCGGAGTTGGCCCACTTTTAATTTCCGAAATCGAAATCTCGATCTCAGATTTACAAAATAACCAAATCGTAAATCGTAATTCTAAAATCGTAAATCCTCTCATCGGTATTCCCGGCAAATACACCACAGCCAATTTTTTGCTTGGCCTGGCCTTCCCGAACGCAACCAATAAAGTTGAACTCGTGTTTTCGGATATTGAAGACGCAGTGCTGGACGGGCGGGTGGATGTTGGCCTTATCATTCACGAAAACCGGTTTACTTACCAGGATAAAGGATTGAAGAAGATCATCGACCTTGGCGATTATTGGGAAAAACAAACCGGGTTAGCTATCCCGTTGGGCGGCATCGTAGCCAATCGCAATTTACCGGACGAAGTTCAGCATAAAATAAACCGAGTTTTACGGCGCTCGGTTGAGTTCGCCTTTGAAAACCCCAAATCCGGGCTCGAATTTATCCGTTCGCATGCCCAGGAAATGAGCGAGGAGGTGATGTACAAGCATATTGAATTGTATGTAAATAAATATTCAGTTGATCTGGGCGAAGAAGGCAAAAAGGCCATCAAGCTGCTTTTTGATACCGCCAGGGAAAAGGAAATTATACCTGAAATTAAGCACGAACTCTTTTTGACGCCGGCTATTGTCTGAACTAAGATTTTTCGTTAGTAATTGTTTTTTAACGGAACTCAAGAAGGCTTCGCCGTTCGTAGGATTAGATGATTATAAGATTAAAAAAGCGGCGTAATAATCCTAAAATCCTTTAATCCTACGAATCTTAGTTCAGACAGCTATCTTTGCCGCATAATACAAACATTTGTGACCAACCCATTTGCTTCAATAAACGAATTTGCCGAAGGCCGATTGCTCCTTGTAAACAAGCCATATAACTGGACCAGCTTTGATGTTGTGGGTAAACTTCGCAATTCATTTAAACCTTTAAAGTTGAAAGTTGGCCATGCCGGCACGCTTGACCCCCTGGCTACCGGCCTGTTGATCATTTGCACCGGTAAAATGACTAAGCAGATCGACACCTTCCAGGCCCAGGAAAAAGAGTACACCGGTACCTTGGTATTGGGTGAAACCACGCCATCCTATGATATGGAAACAGAAGCCGATCAGCATTTCGATATCAGCGCCATTACTGAAGAACAAATAAGGGCGGCCTGCGAACAATTTACCGGCGATATTCAGCAATATCCACCGGCGCACTCGGCTGTAAAAATTGATGGGGAGCGCTTATATGAGAAAGCCCGCAGGGGCGAAGATGTAGAATTGCGCGTCCGCCATGTTACCATCAGCGAATTTGAGATCACCGGCATTGCCTTGCCCGAAGTTAATTTCAGGGTGGTATGCAGCAAAGGCACTTATATCCGTTCATTAGTGAATGATTTTGGAAAAGCATTAAATAATGGCGCCTATCTTTCAACACTCAGGCGCACACGAAGCGGCGATTATAAAATTGAAGACGCGTTTGAAGTAATGGTGTTAGTGGATATTATCAGGGAGTTGAAACAGAATTTACCAGCTTTTGAATAGAAATATAACATGAAGATCTATCATCATATTGATGAATTCGTTCCGTTAAAAAACGCGGTAGTTACCATCGGCACATTTGATGGTGTGCATTTGGGGCACCGTAAAATTATTGCCGGTATCAAAGAACTGGCCGAAAGTACAGGCGGTGAAACGGTGCTGCTTACGTTTTTTCCTCATCCGCGCATGATATTGCACCCGGAAGATGAAAATATTAAACTGATCAACACCATAGCCGAAAAAGCGCAGCTATTGGAAGAACTGGGCATTGAACATTTGATCATTACCCCTTTCTCCCGCGATTTTTCAAATCAAACTGCTGAGGAATATATCCGCGATGTTTTGGTAAGCAAGATCGGCACAAAAAAAATTGTTATCGGCTACGATCATCGTTTCGGTAAAGACCGGCAAGGCGGTTTACAAGACCTGCTTCGCCTCGGTCCGGTTTATGGTTTTGATGTGGTTGAAATACCCGAGCAGGACATTGCTGATGTTGCCGTGAGTTCAACCCGGGTAAGATCAGCATTGCTTGAAGGAAAAATAGAACTCGCCAATACCCTTTTGGGTTACCCCTTTTACATTACCGGCACAGTTGTGCGCGGCGACCAGTTGGGCAGGCAAATTGGCTATCCAACAGCCAACATTGTGATCCCAGAACGGTATAAGTTGGTGCCATCCCATGGGATATTTGCAGCGAGGGTAAAAATAGATGGCGTTTCATATGATGGTATGGCCTATATCGGCTCGCGCCCAACCATTAATGGCTTAACCCGCAATATCGAAGTAAATATTTTTGATTTCGACCAGGATATTTACAACCGGCAAATTCAAATGCAATTCCTCAATTTTGTGCGGGATGATATGAAATTCGATTCGCTGGATGCGTTGAAAGTTCAAATAGCAAAGGATAAACAGGAGGTAATTAGGTTGCTAGGGAATTCATAGTTAATGGTTCATAGTTCATAGTAGCCGCGCGGTGAGGTGTGTTTATCGAGCTACTACCGTTTAAAAAACACTAAATAAACCTGTTTTACCACATGATAAGCCGCAAGCGAAAAAAACAACAATGCTATTCCTGTATTGATGACCCTGGTGCTTAAAGCAAATTTGCTTTTAATATAAACGGCGAATTTGGCGTACAAAAACAATGCTAAAAATGCACCTGCGGCTGCACCCAAACTAAAAATCACCAATGCCAGTGTGCCATCCAAGATCCACTGATGTGTAATGAGGTACGTGCCGGTGATCATCCAGAAAGGCACTTGCATGGGGTTTACAAATCCTAAAACAATACCATATTTGATGCTCTCGTGTTCGGAATAATTCGTTTCGGGTGGTTTTTTGCGATGCATCCAGGTGACGGTTCCCAAAACACCAAATAACACTACCATTACCCAATCGATAACGGTATCCAGTTTTACCTGCTGCGATAGCCATTTAGCGGCGTGCATAATAAAATAGGTAAAGAAAAATTCGGCACTGGAAAATGATATGATAAACCTCAGGGCTTCCTTAATGCCCCGGTTTACAGTTATTTGAACAAGCGTAAGGTTAATGTTGCCGGGCGGAACGTAACCGATAAAGTTGGCGATCAACCCTAAAAACAAAGTCAAAAATATCATTGCCTAAAGTAACGGGTTTTTATTGGAATGATAAAAACGCCGGTTTATTTTGGCATGAAAACTGGCTGTGATAGCTCTTACGTTGTTTCCACGTTTTGCCTCAGGCTATAGTACGCTAACAAGCCGCATAAACTTGCCAAAAATGTAGGTGCAGCCGCAAAAGGGAAAAAGTATATAACCTCATCAACTGCCCAGATCACCAGCCCAAGCGAAATGGTTAAAATCACCTTTCCGGCAAGTGTTTTGTTGGCCTGTAGTTCGCCCGAGGTGATCCATAGCAGTATGGCGATCAGAAGCAGGGCGATGCTGCAAGCATAGCCATAGCCTTCAAAATAGTCGCCCAGGCTATGAATAGCACCCATAAAAGGAAATTTATGGCCGGTCATTTGGCCAATCACCTGGCGTTCAACCGGGTCGGGTGCGTTTTTCCAGCCCGAATGCCCGATGGTGTGCCCAACGCCATGAATTGCAATTAAAATAGCTGCTATGCGCAACAGTAATTTAGGTTTCATATTATTTAATTTTGGTTATGTACTGTGATGGGTGAAAATACAAAATCCAGTCTATTGCAAAAAAGGGGCGATCCCGGCAAAAAACGGGCGGATTCCGGCATTTTACGATCAAACGGCGGATATTCCATCTCGACTTGCAATGACTGCTCCACAACGTCATAAAACAAGCGCCTTTGAAAGTAATCCAATTTCAATAATTATCTTTGTTGGGTGAATAATGTGTATCCAAAAATAGTGACACTATTGCCGGCCGCAACGGAGATTGTAGTTGCTTTAGGGCTTGGGGGAAACCTTGTTGGCCGCTCCCATGAATGTGATTTCCCCGAGGCGGTAAAGCAATTGCCGGTATGCTCCGAAGCTAATTTCCCGGATAATTTGAGCAGCGGCGAAATTGATGTTAAAGTAAAGGAGATATTGGCTGACGCGCTATCAGTTTATACGGTTAACCGCGACCAAATAAAAACGCTGGCGCCCGATGTGGTGATAACCCAGGCCCAGTGCGAAGTGTGCGCCGTGTCCTTAAGGGAAGTGGAAGAAGCTTTGGACGATTACCTGGACAAACCCGCGCAGATCATTTCGCTGCAACCGAACAACCTGGACGATATTTTTAATGATATAGCAAATGTGGCGACTGCGTTAAACGTACCCAATACAGGCACGATTTTACTGGAAGAATTGAATGAGCGGGTTGATATTGTTCGCCATAAGCTAAAGTATATCGAAAACAAGCCAACCGTGGCCTGTATTGAATGGTTGGAGCCACTAATGGTGTCCGGTAATTGGGTGCCTGAACTGGTATCCATTGCCGGCGGAACGGCCGTGCTTGCCCAGGCAGGTAAACATTCACCTTATATAACCTGGGACGAGATCAGGGAACAGAACCCGGATATTTTAATTGTAATGCCCTGTGGTTTCCCCATTGAACGAACATTAAGGGAAATTACCTTGCTGCTTCAGCAACCCGGTTTCGCGGAGCTAAAAGCCGTAAAAAACAACCGCGTTTATATGGCCGATGGCAACCAATACTTTAACCGCCCCGGCCCGCGGATTGTTGATTCTATTGAGATCCTTGCTGAGATCATTCATCCAAAACAATTCATTTTTGGCTATGAGGGGGAGGGGTGGATAAAGTTTGCGTTGTAATTATTCAAATTTACGAAGTTTTAAAAACTTCGTAAATTTTAAGGGGAGATTGATTTTTTGTAAATTTGATCGTATAAATCTTACTCGATGGCACAGATAGTTTTAGAAGTAGCCGACGAGGCCGCGATAATTTATAATAGTTTAAGCCATAAACAAAGGCAAAAGTTTAATCTGGTAATTTGTCTAATGTTGAAGAAAATTTTAAACGATTCGACATTTTCTGATTACTCCAAACTACTTGATGAGATAGGTGAAGAGGCAACTAAAAACGGACTTACGCCGGAGATTCTTGAATCGCTGCTTGCATCCGAAGATTAGCTTTTTACCAACTCGCAAACTTAAACTCCGTCCTCCGGTTTAATTGGTGTTCCGCCTCCGAGCAGGGCACGCCATCCGAACATTGGTTTACCAGATTACTTTCGCCGAAATATTTTGCAAGCAGCCTGCTTTGGTCAATGCCGTTTTGCAGCAGGTAAGCTACCGTTGAGTTTGACCGGCGCTCGGAGAGTTCTATGTTGTAATGCTCAGATGCCCGCGAATCGGTGTAGGATGAGATCTCTAATTTTAATCCCGGGTACCGTTTTAGAAGGGCGATCAGTTTTTCCAGGCTGATAACCGCATCCGGACGGATATCAGATTTATCCAGGTCGTAATAGATCGGTTTTAAGGTCATTTGCATGATCATTCGCTCCATTTGCTGATTTGGAGATCCCGGAGATCCGGTAGTGCCCGGTGCACCAGTTTTGGCCAGTGTCGGTGTTGTTTTTGCGGGTATCGAATCGACCGGTTTATAATTAAAGCTGTAAATATCATCGCTGCCTTTGCCATCCTCGCGGTTTGACGAAAAGTAGCCATTAACGCCATCGTTGGTAACCAGGTAAAAATCATCGCTGGTGCTGTTTAATGGGTACTTCAGGTTCACCGGGGTGCCCCAGTTAGCTTTTTCTCCTTTGGCCTTATAAATATCATACCCACCCATACCGGTAAACCCTTTTGACGAGAAATATAATGCACCATCGCCACCTATTGTGGGGAAATCATCTTCCACTGAAGTATTCAGCACTTTGCCGCAATTTACCGGGCTGCCCCAGGCTCCCTTATTGTTTTTTTCGCAATACCAAATGTCTGTCCGGCCCACGCTGCCGGGCATGTCCGAGGTGAAATAGATCACCTTGCCATTTTTCGATAAGGCGGCATTACCTACTGAATATTTTTGCACGTTATTGTACGGGAAATTACCGAAAACTTTCCACTGTCCATCCTTTTTGCTGGCCATAACCAGTTGCAGGCGGCGGGTGTACAGCCGCTGGTTGGTTTTGGAGTCAACGGCATCTAATTTTATTTTCTTTGGCGAGATGGCGGTGGTTATGGTAATATACGCCGTGTCGGCTGTGCTGTTGAAAGCAATAGGGCCAACATGGTATTCGTCGTTAAAAATAGTACTGTTATTTGCGCCGACTGATAACTCATTTACCGCCGTTTCGCCGGTATATTGCTCGTATAATTTAAACCAGTTGTTGCCGGTGCGGTCATCCACATTCTGATTGCCCAATTTGCGGTCGGATGTAAATACCATAGCGGTTTTGCCTTCATAATTTAATCCCCAGTCGGAAAATTCAGTATTTATCGCCTCCTCATTTTTTATAGTAAAGGCTGATTTCAATTTTATCCATGCGGCTGCCGAATCACAAACACCAAGTTTTAATTTTAACGTTGGCGCGTCGCTGGTAAAGTAAATTTTATATTGGCTTTTTGCCGTTTCAAATTTTTTATCGCGCAGCAAAATTTCGGCGTAATAGTAATAGCTTACTTTAGCCGCTTTAGGGTCGGCCACTGCCCGGGCGTACCAGGTTTCGGCATCTTCGTAGCGGTTAAGGTTACGGTAACACGCTGCAATGGCTTCCAAAACCTGAACGTTGGTTTTGGTACTTACCAGTTTGAGATACAGGTTAAGGCTTTTAAAATAATCATACCGTTCAAAAAGTTTATCGGCCTGTTGCCTTACCGACAATTGTTCCTGCGCGCCGGCGTATTTTGCCAGCAGCAGTGCATATAATATAATGAATAATGTCTTCTTCATTGCCTTAAAAATATCGCGGACTTATCACCCTTTGCTTTTTATTGGGGAAACTTATACTGATCGACAACTCATGCGAGCCGCTTTGGTAATTGGCCAGCTTGGTCAGCGTAAAGTCGTACGAATACCCGATCCTGAAATTATCGCTTACTGAAATTTGGGCTATCGCCGCAACGGCATCCTGGTTTTCCAGGCTGCTTTGTAAGTTGCTTTTATTCCAGGCGGCTACGCCTGTCCGATAGGATGCGCCCACCCAAACCAATTTATCAAAAACAAAGTAATTGGTCAGATCTAAATTGGTAGGCCCTTTAAAATCTTCCTTTACCATAAACGAAGGTTTTGCATCGATGCCGTCAGAAAGTGGAAGCATCGCGCCGGCTGTTAAATAAAACGTACGCACCTGGCTTACGATGGGTGCATTGTTTGTGGTATTAACAAGCGTTGATGACAGCAGGTTGAATGCAGAAGCACCCACATAAAAACTGGGTGAATAATAATAGAGACCGAAGCGAACATCAGGCGTAATTTTACTCACACTGCCTGCCGGGATATCAGCGTCGCCGGCATCCGTTGCTATCAGTGCCGAGCCATTCAGGCTGTACTGCATTACACCTGCGCCAATGCCGAAGCACAAACGCCGCGTGTCCGATTCGTCAAGTTGCAGGCGGTAAGCGTAGTTGGCGTAGGCGGAGGTTGTGCTTTCGGGGCCTAACCGGTCATTGGTGACAATTAGCCCCAGGCCCACGTTACTGTTGTCTGTATTAGCAACGCCATCTACCGATGCGGTTTCGGTTTGTGGTGCGCCATTTATGCCCACCCATTGGAAGCGACTGCTTAAATTAACCGTCCAGTTGTCTTTATACCCGGCGTAGGCGGGGTTTATAGCCAGGCCGTTAAATGTATACTGGCTAAACTGTATCGTTTGCTGTGCGCTGGCCTTAACCGCAAGCAAAGCAATTCCTATAAACACTATAAATTTGCGTTTGCCAGCCATTATTTAATTCGTTTTAAAAACACCCAGCCTTTGAATGTGGTGACGGTACTGCCCAAAGGCTCTTTCCGGTTTAGTATGTAATAATACGTGCCTTCGGCCAGGCCGCTGCCGTTCCAGTTGTTTAAATAATTATCCGCGTGGTAAACTTCGTTACCCCAACGGTTAAAAATGATCAGCTGCGACCCCGGAAAACTTTCAAGGCCTTTTATGTTAAACACATCATTTTTGCCATCGTTATTTGGCGTAAAAATATTGGGGATCACTATCCCGGCTGCGGTTACCGTAATGGCAACCGAATCGGCGCAGCCATTCTCGTTAGTATAAATAAAATGGTAAACGCCAGGATCGACAAAGTTAGCTACAGATGTTGAATCAGTGGTCGGGCTGGTGATGGCTACAACTGCCGGGTCGCCGGTTGCCTGTGTCCACAAGCCGCTTCCGCTCCCCTTTAGCAGGGTTGTTGAATATTGTATGATGGATTGATCGGGCCCGGCATTCGGCGCAGGCTTCACGGCGGTGATATTCGTCACGATATTATTGCATCCGGTTCCCGATGGAAGCGAATTACACTCATCCACAGGGTCGGTTGGCGGCGCAGCGTCCGGGTTGGTTGCATCAGGGTCGGTAACATCCGGCGGGCGCATAATGCTGGCCGCAACATGCAGCGCGGTAGCAGTTACTGCTACATTGCCGTTGATGGTGAAAGTGCGTACTGCGCCGTTTGCCATAGCGATAACCGACAGGTAAACATTCCCCGTAACCGTTCCGCCGGTTTCTGAAGATGCTCCTGATGTTGACACGCTGCTTACCGTAACGCCCGAAATATCCGGTGGGAAATTAAAAAAGAATTTAGCGCCGGTAACATCATCCGGGCCATTGTTTTGTATCGTAACGGTGTACATTACCGGCTGGCCCGCACATCCTGCTATGGATGTAACACTATCAACAGCCAGGTCGGCCTCCTGTAGTGCAAAGGTGACGGAACTTTTTATGGGTGCAAATGAAATATACGACCATGTTTCGATCCCCTTGTTGTTGCCGAAATCGTTTTGATCGCCAGGATCGTTAGTGGTTTTGCCCCATTTGTGGCCATTTACGGCGCTGCTTATTCCGGTTAAGTTTTTTATCGGGTTTGATGGCGTGCCGATGATCGGTATTTGCGTGTCATTCCAGTAAACTGTGTCGTCGGGGGCAAAATCGCCGTTGATACGGGTAAGCAGCAAGCCGTTTACATTGCGTTCAACATCAAAAAATGGGAAATGCACTTCACCCGCCTGGTTTGTTAAGGTGATGGAAGTTTGGTAAGTAGCCGAAGCAATTGGCGGCACTTTATGGCCTTGTCCGTCCAGCCCGTCCCAAAAAATATGGTTGGGGCCGGTGATAACCTGCCCGGTTAAAGTACGGTCTATCGGATCGGTAAATACCCCGTTATTGTTCACATCAATGGTAATAGAGTAAGTGCCGGCGGTGCTTGCGGTAAAATCAAAATTGCCGCCTAATGGGCTTGTTCCCGCTCTGCCCACTGTACCCTCAACTCCTGTAAAGGTGACGTTGCTGATGGTTGGTTTAGCGGGCGCTGTT
>Ga0206909_1025_pt1 | contig 34572 bp, 42 predicted proteins | sample Alteio_BWOrgHeat_76_FD_152943 | JGI IMG/M metagenome (GOLD analysis project Ga0206909, IMG submission 152943) | Enriched cells from forest soil in Barre Woods Harvard Forest LTER site, Petersham, Massachusetts, United States -... | ecosystem: Environmental > Terrestrial > Soil > Temperate forest >...
TGAATTGGGGTGACCAGAAAATAGCCTTGCCCTATGCCTAATACAACTGTATCTCCCGGATACCAGGGTTGATGATGCACGCGTTTTTTCCAGGCAGGTGAGGGAACCAATCCCGATCTTTCGGTATCCGTATCAATGCCTGTTGGAGAGCCAAAACCAAATTTTTCAAGTATTTTGTCTATGCGATCTATGCCTGCCCTTTCAGCCAGAGTAAAAAAGAAAACATCGCAGGATTCAATAATCGCATTTTCCGGGTCCATTTCACCGTGTCCGGATCTATCCCAATCATGGTAAATATGCTCGCTGTGAGGCAGCTTAAAAAAGCCGGGACAATAAACGCTGGTATTGGGCGAAATTAATCCGTCAGCCAGACTTCCTGCCGCATAGAATGGCTTTATCGTCGATCCTGAGGGAAACTCTCCCTGCAGAACGCGGTTAAATAAAGGCCGATCAGGATCATGTTGTAATGTTTGATAAGCTTTATTGCTGATCCCTGTCACGAACTGGTTAGGATCGAAGCTGGGTGTGCTGATAAACGCCAATACTTCACCATTACGAGGATCTATCATCACAGCTGCGCCGGATACCCCTTTCATATCTTGATGAATGACGGCTTGTAATCTGGAATCAATACTTAAATAAAGATTTTGGCCTGCAATCGCCGGACGGTTTTGTGTACTGCGAACAACATCGCCTTCAGCACTGGTTTCTATTTGCTGAATGCCTACCGTGCCGTGTAAGAGAGTTTCATCATATTTCTCAATTCCAGTCTTGCCGATGTAATTACTGGCGCTGTAATTTGTCGGATCAACTTTGGCAAATTCTTCTGCATTAATGCGGCCGACGTATCCCAGCACGGGTTCCATCAAAGCACCGAAAGGATAATACCGCACCATATGGGCCTGAACAAAAAATCCCGGGAATTTGTATTGATTGACGGCAAATTCCGCCATTTCTTTTTCAGATAACTTTATTTTCAGAGGAACTGAGTTGAATTTGCGCTTCTGAGAGTATTGTTTCTGGAAAGCTTGTAAATCGCTGTCTGATAAATTAATCAATTTGGATAAATCTTTAAGAGATTCTTTAAGGTTTTTCACTTTATCAGGTACGACCTCGAGGCTGAAGACGGGGATATTATTCGCCAGCAATACGCCATTTCTGTCATAAATTAAACCCCGGCTGGGATCTATGGGCGAGACACTTAATAAATTCTGTTTCGACAAAGTTAAGTAATAATGATGCTGAAAAATCTGTAAATAAACCAGCCGTGCGATAAGCGCGATCAATAGTAAAGCAATCAAAACGGCAATGATAATCACACGTTTTTGATATTGCCGGATTTCATCCCAGGGATTTTGTAAGGTAAAGCGCTTCATGATCTATCATATGCACATAACATAGTAGAGACGCAATAGTGTAGTATAATCATGCTGTCTTTCAGATAAAAGGGGATTATAGATGAAAAAATTATTGATGTTGATATTAAGCCTGGTCAGTTTAAGCGCAGGCGCACAAGTGCTGGGTAATACGGTGAGAGTAGACACTCTTGCCAGCCAGTTTGCGATGCAGGCGGGGACTATTGCGGGCATTGTGCAATCCTGTGGGCAAAGTATTGTTGAATACAATTCGCGGGTAACTTCTGCTGTTAATGTATTGGCTAAAATACCGCAAGATCAGATGCAGGCTATGACGGCTTATCAAAAATCCCTTTCTGATGCACAGCAGGCGCAAAATCGTACTCACAGTGTGAATTGTGAGGAAGCGATGAAAAATTTTAACAGTCTGCCATTGATGCAGCCTGACTATAAAACGGCGGTTTTGCCTCAATTGGCAAAGATGGCGAATCCTGAGCCATTTTCGCAACGTGCAGAAATACCCCTGACACCATCAGGGAACCCCCCTGTAACTCCAACGGCAAAACCGCCCGCAACATTACCTGTCACACCAACTACGCCAGGATATCAATAATGTTTTTAAAAAAATTTATTTTATTTATTATCACTTTGTTTTTTTTCAATATGGCTTTTGCACAGTCTCCAGGTGATCAGCTCGCTGATTTATTGCAAAATCTACATACTTTCCGGGCGAATTTTTCGCAAGTTATTCGAGATAAGGCAGGGACGACACTATCGCAAAGCCAGGGAAAAATGGCGTTAAAACGTCCCGGGCTTTTTCGTTGGGAAACCCAAAGGCCTAATCAGCAATTGATTATTGCGGACGGCAAGACTATCTGGATTTATGATAAAGACCTTCAACAGATTGCCAGACAAAATCAAAATGCATCAGCTAATACGCCTGGTTTACTCTTAAGCGATTCTGTTTCGCATTTGATGACGCGATTTTCTATTGAATCAACAGGTTCAGAAAAAAATAATACTTTTAATCTCATGCCAAGAGGCAAAGAAGTATTATTTCAATCTGTCCAATTGGTTTTTGATCAAAAAATCTTAAAGCAAATGATTTTGTATGATAATCTGGGTCAGATTACGCAGATTACTTTCAGCAATGTGAGAGCCAATCAATATTTACCTCAGGATTTATTTCGATTTCACGCGCCTAAAAATATTGAGGTGATGGGAGAATAGACACCATGGAGAATAACACTTTTTCTCCATTGGCTGCCCGCCTTCGTCCTGTAATATTAGATGAATTCTACGGACAAACTCACCTGTTAGGTAAAGACAAACCTTTACGCCGTGCCATAGAGCATGGACAATTACATTCGATGATTTTCTGGGGGCCTCCAGGGACGGGCAAGACCACGCTTGCCAGATTATTGGCCAGGCAAACAAATGCAGAATTTATGACACTTTCAGCTGTATTAGATGGCGTTAAAGAAATTCGAAAAGCGATAGAATCAGCAAAAAATATTCGGCTAACAGAAAATCGTCCCAGTATTTTATTTGTTGACGAAGTCCATCGCTTTAATAAGGCACAACAAGATGCTTTTTTGCCATTTGTAGAAGACGGTACAGTGACTTTTATAGGTGCTACAACAGAAAATCCATCTTTTGAATTAATCGGTGCCTTGCTTTCCCGCGTGCGAGTCTATGTTCTCAAAAGATTGACTGTAGAGGATATTTTACAGATTCTCCATCGCGGGACTGATTTTCTTAAGTTTAATATTCTTAATGACTTGCTGATTTTATTGGCTCAATATGCAGACGGTGATGCGCGAACAGCTTTAAATCTATTAGAAATTCTACATGATCTCAATGAACCTGTCACAGAAGCATTAATCTCAGAGGTCTGTGCGCATGGCCTGCGTTGTTTTGATAAGCAGGGTGAAATTTTTTATGATCAAATTTCAGCATTGCATAAATCTGTGAGAGGTTCATCACCTGATGCAGCATTATATTGGTTATGCCGCATGTTAGATGGTGGATGCGATCCACTCTATATAGCAAGACGTATTGCACGTATGGCCTCAGAAGATATTGGTAACGCTGATCCGCGCGCATTACAATGGGCAATAAACGCATGGGATGTTCAGGAAAGATTAGGCAGCCCTGAAGGAGAATTGGCATTAGCCCAGGCTGTTGTTTATATGTCTTGTGCCGCGAAAAGCAATGCGGTATATACAGCTTTTGGAAAAGCGATGGCGCATGTCAGACAAACAGGGACCCTGGAAGTGCCATTACATTTACGCAATGCGCCAACCAAATTGATGAAACAGTTGGGTTATGGCAAACAATATCAATATCCGCATGATGCCCCGGATGCTTATATCCCCAACGAAAATTATTTTCCTGAAGATTTGGAGAAACAGGAATATTATCATCCTGTTCCGCGCGGATTGGAAATTAAAATTATGGAGAAATTGGCTGAGTTGAAAAATAGAGATAAATTGGATTATAAAAATAAACAGTAGTTTTATGAGAATTTTTAATCATTTCTATCGAGCGCTTCATGAAATCGGCAAAAATGAATAGAAATCTTCATGAGAAATAGATAAAAACCAATTTGGCTGAGAGTAAATATCTTGGTTTTTTCAGTTTTTGTTGAAAAATGTTCAAGCGGAACAGTATATAAATCATCTAAAATGGCGATAAATTCATATTCCAGGTTACCGCCTTTTGGGAGATAAAATCTATTGGTTGTCTGTTGGCTTTTAACTGATCTTATTCGGGCTTCAATAGTTTTCTCATCTAAACCGCTTTCTTTTAAAATTTTAATATAATTATCTAGGCGAATGATTGGTGCGAAACTAATGTTAGCAGGTATGGCGCGTTTATTTTCAGATGATATATCACAGCTGTTTGATAGTATAATGCCTTTAACGGCTTTTTTTTCACCAGATTTAAAATCAAACAGTTTGAGCGTGTCCCATCCATCACCCTGAAGAATTTCATCCTCATAACGATTAAGGTAATAGTTAACTTTTGGAAAGTCATTTAGTGATTTGACCAAATATTCTTTAGCATTCTGGGTTAGGTAATAGGGAATTTGATCTTTAATGGATTCGATTGTAATTGTCATGATGTTTTAATTAAACCTCGTATAAATTCCAAAGATTTTTATGAAGAAGTTTTTCAAAATTTTCATCAAGGGGTTCTTGCTTTGCAAGAAGTTGAGTATAAAAATCACTTATAGCTTGCTCAAAATTTAAGGGTGCAGGAGTAGAATAAACTTCAGTCAAGGCGTTTCCAGTAGAATCATAAGTGGCTGAATTTGAAGCAGCAGCATAAGAATGCGGAAAGAAGGAAAGTCGTATATTGGATTCTATCCTATTGTTTCCAGCGGCGGGCAAAGACGCTGCAATGATAAGACCAGCAAGACTGGCTGCAATAGGAAAGGTGGACGGTGATTGTTTGCTGGTAATACTACTCGTCATTTCCATATTCAGGCTCCAAATCTTGAATGGTATCTGGTTTCAGGCAATCAAAAAATATTGTTTTATTAATTGCATGAATATCTTCAAGTTTAATTGATAAATTATTCATAAGTTCATTAATGCTAACATCAGTTAAATTTTTGATAGTATCAATGTCAACAGCAACCCCTTGTTTGGTTTTGCCATTAGAAACGGTTGCTGTAGCCGATGAAAAGATTTGCACAATATTAATATATTCAGTTTTAGGTATTTCTACGCGTACTTGAAAAATTTCTTTTTCGACAGGGTGATTGGCAATTGATAAATCAAGGTTGAGGAAAGATATTTGTTTGTCAGTGTCGCCAGAGGGGATTAAATTGACATATTTAAGCGAATATCTACTAACTGATTTGATAATGTCCAATTTAGCTATTATTTCTAATATATTTTCTATGGACGCCTTAAAGATTTTCCAGCCAGGGTAAGGAAGTTTACAACCTATAGATAAACTTTTATCACTGAAATTGATAAAAAAGCGATCCCAATCCAATCTATTTATTGGGGCAAATTGCAAATTAACATCCGCATTTCTCATTTGGGCTGGAATTTGACTGGCAGGAAGAGATGAAATGGTTTTATCACCTTTTAAATCACGAAAAAAAATACCCGGAAGAATTTCGGAAGCTGGGATGGCACTGGCAAAGCGAACCTCAAAAATAGCCTCAACGAGAGGTTCTGTATTCAGTTTTTTTGGTAAACTATTTCCCATATATATTAAGTCCTAAAATTTTTACTGGCTGCATCAATTTTACTATACAATTAATTTGCAGTCAAAGCACAAACTTAGCGCAAAAAGGAAAGACAATGACTGATTCAGCTGCTCCCCACGCCTATTGTGTGGAATATTTTTATGCAAAGCCGGGATATAGAGATAAGCTTGTAGAAGCGCTTTTAAAGTTTGTTGAAACTGTCCGGGCAGAACCGGGCTGTTTGCAATATGATTTGCTTCAGGACAATAATGATAAAAATTTAGTGATATTATTAGTCAAATTTGCAAGCCGGCAATTGATGCAACAGCATGAACAGCAGGAATATATTAAATTATTTGCAGAAAATGAAATGAAAAAATATTGTGATAAATTGATTTGGAATGATGGATTAGAAATTAAATGAGAGGGTTGGCGTTTTGAATATAAATATAGTGTTAATTACGGCTGTTATTATCATTTGTCTGGTTATAGGCTTGATTTTTGTATTTAAGTTAGTTTTTAAATCTATTTATACAGAAACTTTAAAAAATAATAATCAGATTTTTTTAGATCTGGCAAAATCCAGTTTTGAAAAACTTCAGGAATCTGCGAAGAATGATCTTGAGAAACGCGAACAGGCTATAGATCATTTGATCAAACCTATTAAAGAATCTCTGGATAAATTTGATGTTAAAATTCAAGAAGTTGAAAAAAATCGTATAGGTGCTTATGAGGGATTGTCTCAACAAGTCAAATCATTATTAGAATCTCAGGTTCAACTTCATCGCGAAACGACTAATTTAACGCACGCGCTGAGAAAGCCGCAAGTTCGCGGCAGATGGGGAGAAATGCAATTAAAGCGCGTAGTAGAGTTGGCGGGTATGTTGGAGTATTGTGATTTTTATCAACAGCAAACAACAGCAAATACAAATATACAAGATGAAGGCAGATTGCGTCCGGATTTAATCATCCAATTACCTGGTGGGAAAAATATTGTCATCGACGCTAAAACGCCTTTATGGAGCTTTCTCGAAGCTTTAGAGAATGTCGATGAGGCTCAGCAAAAGCAAAAGCTGCAAGATCATGCCCGGCATATTCGTGAGCATATCAAAAAGCTTAGCCAAAAAAATTACTGGGCGCAGTTTAGCGCTGCGCCCGAATTTGTGATTTTATTCTTACCTGGCGAGACTTTTTTTAGCGCAGCATTGGAACAGGACCCCAGCTTAATAGAGCAGGGCGCTGAGCAGCGCGTTATTCTTGCCACGCCAACGACATTGATTGCTTTATTGAAGTCTGTCGCATATGGCTGGCGTCAGGAAAATATTGCTAAAAACGCTGAGATAATCAGCGAGTTGGGCAAAGAATTGGCCAAGCGTTTAAACGATATGCGTGATCACTTTGAGAATATCGGTGACAGATTAGGTAAGGCGGTTGATAGTTATAATAAAACGATAGGATCATTTGAATCCAGGGTGCTGGTCAGCGCAAGAAAATTTCAGACGCTAAACGGCATTGCTGAAGTTAAAGACATATTATTGCCGATAGAAATACAGCCCAGAGAGCTTTCAAAAATGGTTGAAGAAAATTGACATATTTGATCCCAAATTATTACCGAATTGATGCAATAAATATATAATCATTTAATGAAATGAGAGGAAAAGAAAATCTATGAATATTCACCCGATAAAAACGAAGGCTGATTATGAGGCAGCATTAACCGAAGTGGAATTATTGTTTAATGCGAAACCCAATACGCCAAAAGGAGAACACCTGGATATATTGATAACATTGATTCAGGCATACGAAGAAAATCACTATCTTATCGCGGCGCCTGATCCTATCGATGCTATTCAATACTATATGGAAAGCTGTGGCTTGGATCGTAAAGATTTAGAATGCCATATTGGTTCGCGTGCGAAGGTTTCTGAAGTGTTAAATCGAAAGCGTCCGCTTTCCCTTAACATGATTAGAAGACTATATGCTGCATTCAAAATTCCGCTGGAAGCGCTTATTACACCGCTTAAACATCATGCAGGATAAAATATTGTGATAGACATCAAAAAACTTCGTGAGAATATTGAAGAAACAGCGCATCAGCTTGCACGCCGTGGTTTTACATTAGATATTGAAAAATTCCAGTCACTGGAAAATCAGCGAAAAGCGCTGCAGACACACACGCAGGATTTGCAAAATCAGCGTAATACTCAAGCCAAAAAAATCGGCCAGGCAAAAGCCAAAGGCGAAGATATTACAGCATTATTAAAAGAAACTGAACATTTGGGTGAGCAATTAAAGACAGATGAAAATAAATTAAATCAAATATTAGCATTATTAAATCAATTTCTCATGGAAATTCCCAATATTCCCGATGCTGCTGTTCCCGACGGTAAAGATGAAAATGATAATCAGGAAATCAAGAAATGGGGTGAGCCACGGAAATTTGATTTTACGCCTAAAGATCATATCCTGCTTGGCGAGCAGCTAAACATGATGGATTTTGCACAAGCCTCCAAGATTACCGGCGCGCGCTTTGCGTTAATGCGAGACGGTTTGGTCAGGCTCCATCGTGCTTTAATCCAATTTATGATAGATGTTCACAACTTGGAGCATGGATATAGAGAAATCTATGTGCCTTATATTGTCAATAGTGATAGTCTCTATGGTACAGGTCAATTGCCTAAGATGGAGGCGGATTTATTTAAGTTGAATGGTGAAAATAATTTTTATTTAATCCCTACAGCAGAAGTGCCTATCACCAACATGGCGCGCGATGAGATATTTGCTGAAAATCAGCTTCCCATGAAATTTGTTTGTCATTCGCCATGCTTTAGAAGTGAAGCGGGATCTTATGGCAAAGATACGCGCGGGATGATTCGCAATCATCAGTTCGAAAAAGTTGAAATTGTCCAATTTACAAAACCTGAAGATTCTTATAGTGCTCATGAAGCATTGACACAACATGCTGAAAAAATATTACAAAAATTAAATTTACCGTATAGAGTCATGTTGCTTTGTGCTGGAGATATGGGATTTTATGCAGCGAAAACCTATGATCTTGAGGTCTGGCTTCCCGGCCAGCAAAAATATCGCGAGATTTCATCTTGCAGCAATACAGAAGCTTTCCAGGCAAGACGCATGAAAGCCAGATACAAAAACACACAGACCCAAAAAACAGAATTTATTCATACCCTCAACGGTTCTGGTCTGGCTGTTGGGAGAACCTTAATAGCCATTATGGAAAATTATCAAGATGAATCAGGCCGTATTCATGTTCCTGAAGCTTTACGGCCTTATATGGGCGGTATGAGTGTTATTGAATCATACGATCAGATGAAATAGTTACTCTGCAGGGGACAAAAATTTGAAAGATTCACTTTTTTCAGTAAATATGTTGGTTTTGTGAGTAAAAAAATTAAGAAAAAAATAAATTGTTGGAAATAGAAATACAATATATTGTGAAATTTAAAGCTCTCATTAGAATATTTTGTGTTTAAAGAGGCGTGAATAGTTACAAATTTCAGTGACTATTCAGGGGTTATTTTTTAAGCATCTGATGCTATAATAGAGAGAGTTCAATTGCGTGTATTTTAAAAAATAAAATACATATTATTTTATGTGAGAAAGGCAAATTATGATGAACGCGGGAATTGCAGAGAAAAATTCGGAGAGCCGGACAAATTGGGTCAGATTACATGTGAATGATGATAGTTGTATTGATTATTCTGATATTCCAGATACTACAAAAGAATTTTGGAAAGACGCTCATATTTTTATATGCAGCCATTCCAAGCATACAGCATCTTGATATGCAGCTTTTTTCGCGTTTATATACCAAAATTATTGAATGGTCAGGGCATCCATATGCGCCGGCGTATTTATATACTTTAAGTTTTGCAGAATCTTCTTTTTTTCCGATACCGCCTGATTTTATGCTCGCGCCCATGACATTAGCAAAACCGCAAAAAGCTGTTTCTTATGCAGCTTATACAACTTTAAGTTCAGTCTTGGGTGCATTGTTTGGATATCTCATCGGCTTTTTTTTCATGGCTCTCCTATGGCCTTATATTATCAAATTTGGCTATGCGCCTAAATTCATCTCTGTCAGAGAGTATTTCCAGCACTATGGTTTTTGGGTGATGTTTATCGCTGGTTTTGGACCCATTCCGTACAAGATTTTTACGATTACGGGCGGTGCCATGAATATGGCTTTGTTTCCCTTTGTATTGGGATCAGTTGTGGGGCGAGGGGGGCGTTTTTTCCTGGTGGCGCTCCTCATCCGATGGCGAGGAGAGGCGATGGAAAAGCTTTTGTTAAAATATATCGATCGGCTTGGATTAGTGGTTCTGATTCTGGCAGCCATTGGCATAGGGGTTGTTCATTATTATTAGCATGGCATAATGCACGCACAGCTTTGATCTGATGCTTGATTAAATTAACGAGGGAAAGATGCGCAGCCGATTGATTTTTATATTGATTTTTTTCATGGGCTTATTTTTAAGCGCTTGCTCATCTTCTAATTATGCGCCTGTCACGGATGGCTGGTCGAATCCCAATGCCGCTTCAAAAAACTATCGCGTACAGCGTGATGATACCCTCTATTCTATTGCTTTTCGTTATGGTCTGGATTATCGCAAACTGGCGGAAGTCAACCATATTACTGCGCCTTATCATATTGTCACAGGACAGATGCTTATCTTACTGCCGGAAGCCAATGATGCTGTCACTTCAACAGAAGCTACAGCACCTGTTATTACTGGCGCTGCGCCGATTACAAAAGTCGTCAGTGAACCGGTTATTGTTTCTGTGCCGGCGAAAAAACCGCTATCAACTATTGTCCCTGCTGTTAAACCAGTGACAGCAGTGTCTCCGCCCAAGTCTGCTGTTTTGATACCCGTGATCAAGAGCACAGGCCCCGTAGGGAAATGGTTATGGCCTGCAACAGGGCGTGTGATAAATACTTTTTCTGATACCTATGGCGGCAATAAAGGTATCGATATTGCTGGTAAGGCAGGCGAGCCTATTAAAGCAACCGCTTCAGGTCGTGTTGTGTATAGTGGATCAGGCTTGAGAGGCTACGGGTTATTACTTATCATCAAACACAATAGCGAATACCTCAGCGCGTACGCGCATAACAGCAAACTGTTGGTCAAAGAGGGAGACACTGTCAGGGCAGGTCAGATGATTGCGTTGATGGGAAAAACTGGTTCGTCGCGTGTTCTTCTCCATTTTGAAATCCGGGAAGCTGGCAAGCCCGTGGATCCGCTCAAATTACTGACGCCGTGATAAATTCAGGGAGGAACGGGGTATGAAAAAAGCTGAAGATATCATTGAAGAAATGGAAGATGAGGAAGAAAAAAATCACGAGAATCATGAAAATCATGAAGAGATAGAAGCACAATCTGCAGAATCAGTAGATGCAACACAATTGTATCTCAGTGAAATTGGATTCAGCCCTTTGTTGAGCGCTGAAGAAGAAGTGCGTCTGGGGCGGCTTGCATTGCAGGGAGATTTGCAAGCCAGACGGCACATGATCGAAAGCAATTTGCGGCTGGTTGTCAAGATTTCACGGCGTTATTGTTACCGCGGTCTTGATTTTTTGGATCTTATCGAAGAAGGCAATTTAGGTTTGATGCATGCTGTGGAAAAGTTTGATCCCGAACGCGGATTTCGATTTTCAACCTATGCGACCTGGTGGATTCGTCAGACGATTGAACGGGCGATTATCAATCAAACCCGTACTATCCGTTTGCCTGTGCATATTGTTAAAGAATTAAATATCTATTTGCGTGCGGCACGGATGCTTTCCCGGCAACTCAGTCATGACCCTTCAGCTGAAGAAATTGCGCAATTAGTGGATAAGCCTATTGAAGATGTGCAGCGCTTTTTGGATTATAACGAGCGCATGATGTCAGTGGATACGCCGCTGAATGAGAGCAATGACCGCACTTTATTGGATACATTGACTGAAGGCCACGATGATCCGATTGAGGGTTTGATCAACGCAGATTTGCATGAACACCTTGAAGCCTGGCTGAAAGAGCTGACACCCGTTCAAAAATCTGTGATTTCGCATCGTTTTGGATTCGATGGCTATAAGCCTTCAACTCTGGAAGAGATCGGGCATATTGTGGGCCTGACGCGAGAACGTGTTCGTCAGATACAGAGTGAAGCGTTACATATACTCCGTAAAATCCTTGAAGAGCATGGCTTAACGCGCGATGTGGCAATTAAGGATTAATTGTTACTCACTTAAGCAATAACCAAAAATAATGATATTATCCTCGCGGTAATATACGAAGGATGAAATCGTCATGCCTAAAAAAATCGCGATGGTATTTCCCGGACAAGGTTCCCAAAGTATGGGTATGTTGTCTGGATTTTCTAACACTATTATTCAAGAAACCTTTCAGGAAGCGTCTGAAATTTTATCTTATGATTTATGGGATATTATACAAAATAATATTAATAATAAGCTTAATCAGACAGAAATTACCCAGCCTGCGTTACTGACTGCCAGCATCGCATTATGGCGATTATGGCTGGATCAAAATGGCGTCAGGCCTGTTGTGATGGCAGGCCATAGTCTGGGTGAGTATTCTGCATTGGTGTGCAGCGAAGCGCTGTCTTTCTCAGATGCTGTAAAACTCGTCTCACAACGCGGAAAATTAATGCAGGAAGCTGTTCCTGAAGATCAGGGCACGATGGCGGCGATTGTGGGTTTATCTCTAGAGCAGCTTGATGAGATTTGTGAGACAGCATCAGAAGGCGAAATTGTTTCTACAGCAAATATCAATTCTCCTGGCCAGATTGTCATTGCAGGCCATACAGGTGCTGTAGATCGTGCAATGAGTTTGTCTAAAGAAAAAGGTGCGAAATTAGTTAAAAAGCTTGATGTCAGCGTACCTTCGCATTGTGCGTTGATGAATACAGCTTCAGAAAAATTAAGTGTATTATTAAATAATAGTGATATCAAAATCCCCAAAATAGCGGTTATTCATAATGCTGATACGGATATCCGGAAAGATGTTGCGGGCATCAGACAAGTCTTGTCGCGTCAGCTTTTCAGTCCTGTCCGCTGGGTGGAGAGTATTGAAAAAATTGTGAAAAATTATGCGGTGGAGATTATAATCGAGTGCGGGCCGGGCAAGGTATTGTCCGGCTTGAATAAACGCATTGTCAATATTCAGACTTTATCGCTGTCAGAACCAGTGTTATTCGAAGAGGCATTAATATCATGTTTAACTTAGAGGGTAAAAAAGCGCTTGTCACTGGCGCGAGCCGCGGTATTGGAAGAACAATTGCGGCGACACTTGAAAAAATGGGTGCGCAAGTGACAGGCACAGCGACAACACCCGAAGGCGCTGATGCCATCATGAAAGATACTAAAGTATCAGGAAAAATATTAAACGTCACGGATACTGAATCTATAGAAAAATTAATCGATGAGATAGACGGTGTGGATATCCTGGTCAATAACGCTGGCATTACACGCGATGGATTATTATTGCGAATGAAAGATGCGGACTGGAACGAGGTGATCAATACCAATCTCACGTCAGTTTATCGTCTCAGCAAAGCGTGCCTTAAACATATGTTGAAAGCCCGCTGGGGAAGAATTATCAGCATCAGTTCAGTGTCTGCCATCATGGGTAATCCCGGACAGGTCAATTATGCTGCCGCGAAAGCTGGTATCATTGGATTGACGAAAGCACTGGCGCTGGAAGTGGCTGCGCGTGGGATTACAGTCAATGTCGTTGCGCCGGGATTCATTGAAACTGATATGACACGTGCGCTGTCCGAAGAACAGGCTGCCTGGATGATGAATAAAATTCCGATGGCGCGTCTGGGTTCAACCGAAGAAATTGCGGCGGCGGTTGGGTTTCTCGCCTCTCCTGAAGCCGCATATATCACGGGTGAAACAATTCAAGTGAACGGCGGCATGTATATGCAATGATTTTTGTGGTAAAGTCCGGTTTTTAATTTTGAATTTTGAGAGGAGACATCCGAACAATGAGTACTGTTGAAGAACGTGTCAAAGAAATTGTGGCTGAACAGCTTGGTGTTAACAAAGAACAGGTGACAAATGAAGCATCATTTGTTGATGACCTGGGTGCCGATTCACTGGATACAGTGGAACTTGTTATGGCGCTGGAAGAATCATTCGGTATTGAAATTCCAGATGAAGCAGCTGAAAAAATTACCACCATCCAGCAGGCGATTGATTATATCAACACGCATGAAAAAACTGAATCTTGATTGAGTCATCACAGAGCAGATAGAGAAATAACGGGAGACGCCAGGTGAAAAGACGTGTGGTTGTGACAGGGCTTGGCATGATTACACCGCTGGGATTGTCGACGCACGAAACCTGGCAGAATATTCTGGCAGGTAAAAGCGGCGTTGGTCCCATTACCTGCTTTGACGCGAGTCAATTCACCACGCGTATTGCAGCCTGTGTTAAAAATTTTGATCCTGCTGCATTTCTATCTCCGAAAGAAGCGCGTAAATTTGATATTTTTATCCAATATGGGATCGGCGCCGCACATCAGGCCATCGAAGATTCAGGATTGGTGATTGATGAACATAATGCCCATCGTGCGGGTGTTGCAGTGGGTTCAGGTATTGGCGGCCTGCCCTGGATTGAAAAAACGTATCAGACATTAATGGATGGCGGTCCGCGCCGCATTTCGCCTTTTTTTATTCCGGGTACGATTATCAATATGGCCGCGGGCTTGATTTCCATGAAATATAATTTGCAGGGGCCGAATATTAGTATTGTGACAGCTTGCACGACAGGATCTCATAATATTGGCTATGCCATGCGGACGATTGCGTATGGTGATGCTGATGTCATGATTGCAGGCGGCGCAGAGATGGCGACTTCTGTTTTGGGATTGGGGGGATTTGCAGCCTGTCGTGCGTTGTCTACACGTAATGATGATCCTGAAAGAGCAAGCCGCCCGTGGGATAAAGACCGTGATGGATTTGTATTGGGCGAAGGCGCTGGTATTTTGGTACTTGAAGAATATGAGCATGCCAAAAAACGGGGTGCGAAGATTTATGCAGAGCTTGCAGGGTTTGGGATGAGTGCTGATGCGTATCATATTACTTTGCCGGAACCTGAAGGAAAAGGCTTTATCGCTTCGATGCTCAATTCGCTTCAGGATGCAAATATGTCTATTGATCAGGTTGATTATGTCAATGCACATGGTACCTCCACACCACCCGGCGATGTAATAGAAGCGACAGCTATCAAGAAAACCTTTGGAGAGCACACTAAAAAATTAACCGTCAGTTCGACAAAATCTATGACAGGTCATCTATTGGGCGCTGCAGGCAGCGTCGAAGCGATTTTCAGTGTATTAGCGATACGAGATCAAGTTGTTCCCCCAACGATTAATCTGGATAATCCCAGCGAAGGCTGTGATCTGGATTTTGTGCCGCATACTGCGCGTCAAATGTCTGTGCGTGTCTGTCTGTCCAATTCTTTTGGATTCGGCGGAACCAATGCATCTTTATTATTTCGTGGATTATGAATAGCCGGCGTCATTGCGAGCGAAGCGAAGCAATCCAGGATATGTTAATCTTAGAAACTGGATTGCTTCGACACGCAAAAAGACGCGTGTCTCGCAATGACGCCTGAAGATGAAACACTCATCTGCTTTTTTAGTCAGTTTTGCTTTTTTTCTGTTATTTATTATCTCAGGCACGTTATTGGTTGTTGATTGGATCAGATTTTTAAATACGCCATTAATCCCTAAAAATACGCATATCGATTATATTTTGCCGACAGGCGCTTCAGTGAGAGTATTGTCCAATGATCTGGATCATCTTGGATTATTAAACCATCCCAAATATTTTGAAGTATTAGCCTATCTTAAAGGCTATGCCAGACATCTTCATGCGGGAGAATATCGTTTTGAATCCGGCGAAACAGCTGAAGATATTTTAAAGCAAATCAGTGAGGGAAGAGTATTATGGCGAAAAATAACATTTATTGAAGGCTGGACATTTAGCCAGATGATGTCATTGATAGACAGCAATCCGTTGATCGTTCATGATCTTGGAGGTCTTCCGCCAACAATGATGATGTTGAATTTAAAGTTACCGTATATACAGCCAGAAGGATTATTTTTTCCTGATACGTATCGTTATACAGCGGGCATGAGTGATAAATCGATATTATTACAGGCCTATCAGATACAGCAGAAGCATTTATCCCATGAGTGGGAAAATCGCGCTAAAAATTTACCGTATCAAACGCCTTATGAGGCTTTAATTGCTGCATCGATTATCGAAAAAGAAGCGCATATTGAAAGCGAGCGCGCTGAGATTGCAGGTGTTATCGTCAGAAGATTAGAGAAAAAAATGCCCTTACAAATGGACCCGACTGTCATATATGCCATGGAAGAAAAAGGCGAAGATTTCAAGCCGCCTCTGAGAAGAGAAAGTCTCAAAATAGACAGTTTATATAATACTTATTTATATACGGGCCTGCCTCCAACGCCAATTTGTATGCCGAGCCTGGCATCACTTCATGCTGCATTGCATCCCAGCAGCGGCGATGCTTTATACTTCGTCGCCCGCGGCAACGGCACACATCAATTCTCCGCTACTTTTCAGGAACATAAAGCCGCTATTCAGAAGTATGAGCATTAAAATCTGACTGAATCCCTCAATTTGCGTTATTTGGCTATTATGGCTATAATAGACATTATAGCTTGAGGAATATACCATGTATCATCTAGCCGCGAGAGAAGCAAAGAATCAGTTTGGCCAATTAATTGATATGGCTCAGCACGGTCCCGTTACCATAGAAAAAAAGGGAAGAGCAGTTGTTGTTGTTGTTTCTATGCAGGAGTATAAGCGTTTGGAAGAAGCAGAGGAAGCGCTTTGGATTGCATTGGCTAAAGAAGCCGAAAAAGAGGGCATGGAAAATAGTGAAGAAAGTCAGAAATTCCTTGAAGAGATAAGAGATGCCAAAGATTAGCTTATCTAAAAGGGCGATTAAATTTTTAAGAAACATTCCGCTCAAACATGCCAAACAAATCGATAGAAAATTGCAGGAACTTGAGAAAGATCCTTATCCTCACGACTCAAAGTTATTGAAAAATTCGGATTATCATCGTGTAGATATAGGTGAGTATCGAGCTATATATCGGGTTGAGGATGATAAAACACTTTTGCTGGCTGCATTGATTGGAAAAAGAAATGATGATGAAGTCTATCGTCAGTTTTTCAGAATTTCTTAAAATATTACTAAATCCATGCAATGATTCTTAGAATAAAATCATTTGGTACAGAATATTTGATAACTTGAATAAAATAGTGAGGAAATAACTTTTATGATATTCCCCTCACCCGCCGCTACGCGGCGGCCTCTCCCTTCGGAGAGGCGAAAAACCAGGTTATCGCATATGGCAAGCAAGGGGGTTTTAACTTGTGTAGATACCTCTGTTTGAAAAAAGGGGGCTTCGACAACATAAAGCGAGAGAGGGAAAACCCTTATTCTGCCTGGCTTTATAGCGCGATTGCACTGTATCATAGATAAATTCCGTTACCCATTCTAAAAAAAGCTGGTGCGCCCGGAGGGATTCGAACCCCCGACCAATCGGTTCGAAGCCGATTACTCTATCCAGCTGAGCTACGGGCGCATTGATCTGATATGAACCTCGTTTTTACTCCATAGTATTAAATAAAAGTATATGCCAAATTTCCAAAATAGTCTAAATTTGTTTCATATTACGGACAAGAAAATCGCTGTTGCAAGTAATAAAATATCGCTCTTAATCCTACTGCTTCACCGCCTTCGGGATGTGCGGGCGAAGCGGAAACATTCCAGGCCATGATATCAAAATGTGCCCAGCTGGTTTTCTCTGAAACAAATTCTTTTAAAAACAAAGCGGCGGTAATTGCACCCGCATAGCCGCTATTGCCCATATTATTAATATCAGCAATCTGGCTGTTTAAGAGTTTTCTATAGGGTTGATGGATTGGCATTCGCCAGATGGGATCCTGAGTATGTTGACTGGCTGAAAATAATCCATTGGCCAGATTATCATCATCTGTAAATAAAGCAGGTAAATCCGTCCCTAAAGCTATTTTAGCGGCGCCTGTCAGCGTTGCAATGTCTATGATCAGATCAGGTTGTTCCCGGGAAGTTTCTGTCAGCGCATCTGCCAATACTAATCTTCCTTCGGCGTCCGTATTGCCAATTTCTACTGTCAAGCCTTTGCGGGTTTTGATCACATCGCCAGGACGATAGGCATTGCCTGAAATGACATTTTCGACTGCAGGTATTAAAACTCTGAGATGTATGGGAAGTTTGGCGCTCATGATCAGATAAGCCAGACCTAAAACATGAGCAGCACCCCCCATGTCTTTTTTCATGAGCAGCATGCCCTGGGCGTTTTTGATGTCCAGGCCGCCGCTGTCAAAGCAAACGCCTTTGCCGATGAGAGTCACTTTAGGATGAGATTTTTTACCCCATCGTAAATCAATTAAACGGGGTAAATTAGCGCTTGCGCGTCCTACAGCATGAATCAGCGGATAATTGTGCGTGAGTAAATCCTCTCCAATGATTTGATGACATTCTGCATCAAATTCTTTGGCAAGCCGGGAAGCTGCTTCCCCTAATTCTTCAGGCCCCATTTCTTCTGTGGGCGTATTAATCAAATCTCTGATGAGATAAATCGCTTTAAGTTGTTGGATAATCCATTGAGATTGAAATGCTTTATTTTTAGGTAATAATAGCTGGTTGATATTATCAGAGGGAGTTTTATATTTTGTAAACTGATAGGCGCCCATTCCCCAGGCCAATGCAGCTAATGGATGAAATTCTTCCAATGTATAAATATTTTTAGGCAGCGCAGAGGCTAAACTGCCAATAAAAAAAACATCGTTTTTATCACGGTTTCCTATCAGAATTTTTTCAATCGTTCCCTGAGATGAAGGAATTTGACACCAGGTATCAGGTTTGGCTGTGAATTGCTGAGTATTCACCCAATTTTTCATTAACTCAGATTGTTTTTCTAACCAGATGGGAAAATTTTTTTCCGTTAAAAATACAATGGGAATAGGGTGAATGGATTTGTTTTCAGTTTTTTGAATAAAGCAATTTAATATTATCATTTTATTATCCCTCCAGTGCTTTTTCAGCGGGGATATAATTTAAGTTCATTGCATCAGCAACGGCTTTATAAGTTACCATGCCATGATGGATATTCAAGCCGTGTAATAGATGATGGTTCTCTAATAAAGCTTTTTTATAGCCTTTTTCAGCCAATTGGAGAATAAACGGCAATGTCGCATTGTTGAGCGCAAATGTTGCAGTGCGTGCCACACCGCCAGGCATGTTCGCGACACAATAATGTACAACGCCATCGACAACATATGTGGGATCAGTGTGTGTGGTTGGATGGCTGGTTTCCGTACAACCCCCCTGATCAATGGCAACATCAACAATGACAGAACCCGCATGCATGTTTTTGACAATTTCACGCGTCACTAATTTGGGTGCAGCAGCGCCAGGAATTAATACAGCACCGATGATCAAATCAGCTTCAGGCAAATAACGCTCAAAAGCATCTTTAGTCGAATACATTGTATTGATCTTGGAGCCAAATTGTAAATCAAGCTCTTTGAGTCTTTGGAGAGATTTATCAATGACAGTAACGCGCGCTTCCATGCCCATGGCCATGCGAACAGCATTGGTGCCTACCACGCCGCCGCCAATGACAATGACTTTGGCAGAAGTGACGCCAGGAACACCGCCTAATAAAACACCGCGTCCGCCCTGTGCTTTTTCAAGACAGTGTGCACCGGCTTGAATAGACATGCGTCCTGCGACTTCACTCATGGGTGAGAGAAGAGGCAGGCCGCCAAAGTTATCCGTGACAGTTTCATAAGCAATAGCCGTGCAGCCTGATTGAATCAGTGCCTGTGTTTGATCGGGATCTGGTGCAAGATGCAAATAAGTAAATAAAACCTGGTTTTTTTTAAGCATTTTGCATTCATTGGGTTGGGGTTCTTTGACTTTAACGATCATCTCAGCACGGTCAAAAATTTCCTGCGCGGTGCCTACAATGGCTGCACCTGCAGTTTCATAAGTTTCATCGCTGATACCTATACCGTGCCCCGCCTGTGTTTCGATCATGACATCATGCCCCAGGCTCACCAGTTCGCGGACACTGGAAGGCACCATTCCTACGCGATATTCATGATTCTTGATTTCTTTCGGCGTACCTATGAGCATAAATTTCCCCTATTTAGGATAAAAGCAAGCGTGATTATACGGGGAACCACTCAAGATGGGCAGGGTGATTTTAAAAATATGTCTAAAATTTGGATTGTAGCATGACTTAATAAAACCTTAAGTTTTAGATGGTATCGCCTGCTGATATTGCCAAAAACCATGATGAATATTTATATGGAAAATAAATATGATTTTTGTTGATACAGGGGCATTGATTGCCACATATTTAAAGCAGGATCAACACCACAAAAGCGCAATTCGGAAGTGGGAAAAAATCAGAAATTCAGATAAAAAATACTTTACCAGTGCAGGATTTAGTTTGTATTGATGATATAATGATGTCACTTATTTTTGAGTTTTTCTGGCATTTATCAACATCATATAGAGGATTTAAATTATGGCAACAGCAATCGATGAAAACAGGAAGAAAGCGTTGGGTGCAGCATTAGGACAGATTGAGCGGCAATTCGGAAAGGGATCAATCATGCGTCTGGGTAATGATGAGCCTATTGCTGTTGAGGCTATTTCAACAGGATCGCTGGGATTGGATATTGCTTTGGGTATCGGCGGATTGCCCAAAGGCCGGATTGTCGAAATTTATGGCCCTGAATCTTCAGGCAAAACGACATTGACTTTGCAAGTGGCGGCGCAATCACAACAAAAAGGCGGGACAGTTGCTTTTATTGATGCTGAACATGCCATGGATCCTGTCTATGCTGAAAAATTAGGCGTCAACGTCGGTGATTTGTTGATTTCACAACCTGATACAGGTGAACAGGCTTTGGAAATTGTGGATATGCTTGTTCGTTCGGGTGCGGTGGATGTTGTTGTTGTCGATTCTGTCGCTGCATTGACGCCCAAAGCGGAAATTGAAGGCGAAATGGGTGATTCACACATGGGTTTACAAGCCAGATTGATGTCACAGGCGCTTCGCAAACTCACGGGTAATATTAAAAGATCCAATACTTTGGTTATTTTTATTAATCAAATACGCATGAAAATTGGCGTGATGTTTGGCAATCCTGAAACAACAACCGGTGGTAACGCGTTGAAGTTTTATGCTTCTGTGAGATTGGATATCAGACGCACAGGTGCGATTAAAAAAGGCGATGAAGTGATTGGCAGTGAAACCAAGGTCAAAGTTGTGAAAAATAAAGTGGCACCGCCTTTCCGTGAAGCTTTCTTTGATATTTTATACGGCGAAGGTATTTCGCGTTTAGGTGAAATTATTGAATTGGGTTCTAATATTAGCTTTATTGAAAAATCTGGCGCCTGGTATAGCTATCAGGGTGAACGCATTGGTCAGGGTAAAGAGAACGTCCGCCAATATCTGAAAGAAAATCCCAAAATGGCGCAAGAGATTGAGGCGAAGATTCGTGAGCACATGCTGAAAAAAACCACACGCGCTGCAGCAGCTGACAATACAGAAGTGTTGGATGAAGAAAGTACAGACGCATAAAGAGCTTTATCAGTTCGCGCTGAGATATCTTGCTCAGCGCGAGCATTCTACTTCAGAATTGATCAGTAAATTAAAAACGAAAACAGACCAGGCTGAATTTATTCCAGAAGTGATTGCTGAGTTAACTCAAAAAAATTATTTAAGCGACGCACGCTTTGCGGAAAGTTATAGCCGAATGCGGGCGGCTCGCGGATATGGCAAATTGCGTATTCAGGCAGAGCTTAAAGAACGAGGGATTGTGGATCCCCGCTGGAGTTTACCCCGCACTATAAAAAAAGTCCGCGAAAAAAAATTTGGTGCAGCACTTCCGAGTGATATTAAAGAAAAATCAAAACAAGCGCGCTTTTTGCAAAATAGAGGTTTTTCTTTTGACGAGATAAAAAGGGTTCTCAACAATGACGATGACGAGTGAGCAGCTAAGACAATCTTTCTTGGAATATTTCTCTCAACAAAATCATGAAGTTGTGCCCAGCAGTTCTTTAGTCCCTGCGGGTGATGCGACTTTATTATTTACCAATGCAGGTATGGTGCAATTTAAGGATGTTTTTTTGGGTTTAGAAAAACGTTCTTATTCAAAAGCCGTTTCGTCACAGCGCTGTGTGAGAGCTGGCGGCAAACATAATGATCTCGAGAATGTAGGTTACACGGCGCGTCATCATACTTTTTTTGAAATGCTGGGAAACTTTAGCTTTGGAGATTACTTTAAAGAACAAGCTATTATCTATGCCTGGGATTTTTTGATTAATGTCTTGAAAATTCCCAAAGAAAAATTATGGGTAACAGTCTATACAGAAGACTTGGAAGCTGAAGAGATATGGATTAAAAAAGCAGGTGTTGATCCAAAGCGTGTATTGAAATGTGGCGCTTCCGATAATTTCTGGAGCATGGGTGAGACAGGCCCTTGCGGGCCGTGTACTGAAATTTATTATGATCACGGTGAATCTATTCCAGGCGGATTGCCAGGTACGCCGGATGCTGAAGGCGATCGCTATGTCGAAATCTGGAATCTGGTGTTTATGCAATATGAGCGTCAAAGTGATGGATCGCTCACGCCGCTACCCAAACCTTCTGTAGATACGGGTATGGGATTAGAAAGAGTATGTGCGGTTCTCCAGGGAGTACATAATAATTATGATACTGATTTATTTAAACCTATTATTAAAGCTGTAAAAGAATTATATGATAAAACACATAGTAATACACAAACAGCTGACTGGAACTTTGGAAAAGGTCGAGTTAATGTTCTTGCTGATCATATTAGGTCTAGCGCATTTTTAATTATGGATGGTGTGATGCCCTCTAACGAAGGACGAGGATATGTCTTAAGAAGAATAATTCGTCGTGCAATTCGACATGGTTATCAATGTCGCCTGCCATCACCATTTTTTTATTATTTAGTAAAGCCTTTGGTTGATATTATGGGTAAGGCTTATCCGGAGTTAAAAAAAGCTCAAAGATTTATCGAAAAAGTCTTAATACAGGAAGAAGAACAGTTTGCGCGTACACTCGATCAAGGTATGAAAATTTTAAATCAGGTTATACAAGATATATCAGGCAACAATATTCCTGGCGAGATTGTTTTTCGATTATACGATACTTATGGTTTTCCTGTAGATCTGACTGCAGATATAGCGAGAGAGAATAATCTTACTATAGATCAAACAGGATTTGAGTTAGAGATGGAAAAACAACGCAAGCTTTCTCAGGATAATCAAAAATTTAGTAACGAAGAAATGACCAAATTGGCACATAGTTTAAAAGATCAAAAAAGTACTCTATTTACAGGCTATGATTATTTAGAAGAAGCACAAACTAAAATTACAGTGATATTAAAAGATCAGGAAAATAATAAAAATATAGAAGCTTTGATTTTGGATTGCACGCCATTCTATGCGGAATCCGGCGGACAAGTTGGAGACCAGGGAATTATTCAGGCACAAGAAAAACTATTTATTGTCACTGATACCCGAAAAGTCGGTCAGCATATTGTGCATTATGGGTATGTCAAACAGGGTGAGTTTAAAGAAAATGATGTTGTCTCAGCGATGGTTGATAAAAATTTGCGCCAAAAAACTGCGTTGAATCATTCCGCGACGCATTTATTACACGCAGCGCTGAGAATACTATTAGGAGAGCATGTCCAACAAAAAGGATCTCTGGTTGCGCCCGATAAATTAAGATTTGATTTTTCGCATCCATCACCTCTTATGCCTAAAGAAATAGTCGAAATAGAGAGTCTGGTCAATCAAAAAATTCGCGAAAATTTATTGAGCGAAACGATGGAAACTACGCCAGATAAAGCCATAGAATCTGGTGCGATGGCGCTATTCGGCGAAAAATATGGCGATAAAATCCGCACTTTAAAATATGGTGATTTTTCCTATGAAGTGTGCGGCGGAACGCATGTTGGGCGTACCGGCGATATTGGATTTTTCAAAATCACCAGCGAAACGGGTATTGCAGCAGGTATTAGACGACTCGAAGCAGTAACAGGTGAGGGCGCCGAACAATGGATATTACAATCAGATAATGTGATTAAAGTGGCTGCGGATTTATTGAAATCCAATCGCGATAATATTGTCTCCAAATTAGAGCAGTTATTAGATCACCAGAAATTATTGCAAAAGCAAATAGAGCAATTACAACTTCAATCTGCAAGCCAATTGAGCAATGAATTGTTATCAAAAGCTATAGAGATTAATCATATTAAAATATTGGCTGAAAAATTAGATAACAAAGACAATAAAACCTTGCGCGAATTAGTCGATCAGTTAAAACAAAAACTAGGAACTGGTATTATTGCTCTCGCATCTTCACAAGATAATAAAGTGAGTCTCATTATCGGCGTGACTAAAGATTTAACAGATAAATTTCCCGCTAATCAATTAATCAATAAATCCGCTGAAATCATCGGCGGTAAAGGCGGTGGACGTGCTGATATGGCACAAGCGGGCGGCGATGAGCCTGAGAATATTTTAAAAGCATTGGCTGCGGTTAAAGATAGCGTGCTGTTATAAAAAACCATGAACGCTCATGAATTTCTTGATGTCTTCCAAAGTTTTTAACAATTGAGGTGCATAATCAAAAGACTGGTTCAAGGCATCTGCATTTTCCTTGCTGTCATCGGGATAGTCATGCGTAAAGCTATTGCGTGCTCGTCGAAAATCTATCCATTGTTGAGCTGAGGGCAAAATTTCCCGCTTTTCGAGACGATTCAGTATATCAATGAATAGAGAAGGCGGATTAGGTTCTTGAATAATGTCTATGATCAATGGAAAAAGTTTGGCGCTCATTAAATCCTGTAGTTTTGAGAATCGAGTTGTAAATAAGTCGATAAAAGCAACGTCTTCAGGAGAGAGTGATTCAATTTTTTCTACTGTGAAGGGGATAAAAACCTGAATGCGGTTCATTGCCCAACGCATTCTTTCAGCATGAATATTACAAGTGGCAAAAATGCCTTGAACTATTTCTTTCATCAGTAAAATTCCTGTTTTCTGAGCAACGTGATAAATCGGTAAATCCGTGTTACTATTGATGCGGTGTAGTACTACGTCAATTTTTTGTTCGCCTAATATTGTATAAAGCGCCATTAAAAATTTTGAACGCTGGTCATACAGCTTTTCTGTATCCAATTCAGGTGTTTGAATGTAAAGATCAATATCACCGCCTTTTTTTTTGTCATCGACACGAGAACCAAATAACCATAAGCGGTCTTCTTTGCCAAAATGTTGGCGAAAAGCGTTTTGAATTGTGACAATTTGAAAAGGAGTCAGGCGCATAGTGTTACTATAACTTTTTTGAGACCACAATGTCGACAAATAAACCTTCATATTTTTATACTATTGCATCTTTAAGCTTTGTGCTGATAATAGATGCTTTGATTATGGGGATTGTTTTTCCCATGATGGGCGCTTTGTTTATTAATCCGCATCTGGCTATTGTATCTCCTCATACTTCCCTGATAGCGCGCGATATTCTCTATAGCGTCACCATGGGGATTTTTTTCCTCTTTACTATCATAGGTGCGCCATTTCTGGGAGATTTGTCAGATATTATTGGCCGCCGAAAAGTCTTATTGATCTCTCTTGTGATAGGCGGATTAAGTTGTCTTACAGCTGCTGTTGCAATTTCTTATAAATTAATCTGGTTGTTGATTTTGTCACGTGCGGTTGCGGGATTAACAGCAGGAAATCAGACTTTGGCAACAGCAGCAATGATTGATATCAGTACGCCGGAAAATAAAGCGCGCAATATCAGTTTAATGACACTGGCATCTTGTGTGGGTTTTGCTTTGGGGCCTCTCATTGGCGGAATTTTTTCTGACAATAGAATATTGAAGTTCTTAACGCCCGGCACGCCGTTTTACATTGCAGCTGTTTTAGCTCTTCTGACTGCAGCAGCGATTTTTTTGACTTTTCGTGAGACATTTAGTCCATCCGGTCATAAAACTTTACAGATCAGCCGTGGATTGACTTTACTGATAGAGGGATTTCGTCATATCAAATTAAGACAATGGATTTGGGTGTTGTTATTGGGTCAGTTAGGATGGGGTGTCTATTTTCAATCAATATCTTTGATTCTTGCGCAATATCATCATTATTCAACAGGCGAGATTGGTGTATTTATGGCTTATCTCGCCATTTTGTTTGCCATAGGCGTGGGTATCATTGTACCCATTGCCTTAAAGAATTTTGAATTACTGCCTTTGTTATTATTTGGTTTTTTCATGGCAACACTGGCTATGATATTAAATATGATATTTATCAATATTAATATCATGCAATGGATTAATCTTATACCCTTTGTATTGGGACAAGTGTTTATCTACACGATAACCATGACGATGATTTCAAATTCTGTTGATAAAGATTCTCAGGGTTGGGCGATGGGTATAGCTACAGCTATTGGATCATTTGCCTGGGGAATTGCCGCGTTTATTGCGGGCGGTGTGATCAGTTTTAGCGCATATTTTCCCTTCGCGGCAGCAATGGCGTTATTTATGATGTGCTATTTTCTGGCGAGAAAACAGTCATGAGCATTTATTCCGCCGCAATAACATTGGTTTTTGTAATGGATCCATTGGGTAATATTCCCGTGTTTTTATCTACGTTATCACATGTCGAATCCAAAAGAAGATATTGGGTGATATTTCGTGAAAGCCTTTTTGCTTTTTTGATTTTGTGTGCATTTTTATTTTTTGGCGATAATATTCTATCGGGATTGGGGATCAGCCAGCAGGCTCTGAGCATATCAGGCGGTATTATTTTATTTCTCATTGCGATAAAAATGATTTTTCCACCGGAAGAAAATTCTCGCCATGAAAGAAAAACCGCAGAGCCTTTTATTGTGCCTTTGGCAATTCCACTGATTGCAGGTCCTTCAGCGATTGCAACAGTAATGTTATTTGCAAGCCAGTCACAACATCATCTGAGCGATTCTTTGCTTTCGCTGATTATTGCTTCAACAGTCTCTACACTGATATTGCTTATAGCGCCGCAACTTAGACGCTTATTAGGCCAAAAGGGTCTTATAGCGATAGAAAGATTGATGGGTATGATCCTAACAGCCATTGCCGTACAGATGTTTCTTAGCGGATTAGAGAAGTTTTTTGTTTTGCATTAGAGGAGATGAACTTTGCGAGATTTATCAAAAGTTGTTTTAATTTTGGGGTTGATATTGATTTCTAATCCAGCCAATGCTTCAGAAACTGGCGTGAAGCAGGAAGTATTATGGACGGCAGTTTTTTCGAATATTACGCCAATAAATCCAGATATTACCCAGGCTTATTGTGATGAACATACGCCTACTGTCATGGTCACGACAATTGATCAAATTACCAGCAAAAATGGCGTTAAGGCATTAAACGGCATAATGGTTAGATATTTGTCTTATAAAACAACTGAAAAAGATCATCTCTATTTTAATATTGTCAATGCAACCATTTCGGGTAAAGATGAAAACGGAAAAGCCTGGACATCTCCCATGAAACTCTATGAACAAACACTCGATTCTGTTGGTGTGACTTATACAACTTGGAGTACGCCCTATTGTAAGGGAACATTTTTGGGAACGCCTACGGTGATTGTAAAGTAGAGACGGAATATTTTATGCTTCTAGGAAAAACCGGGTCCCTCATTTTTCTGAGAAACGATAGGTGTTTTATGAGGGGAATTGTTATTGTTGTTATTTAATGCATTCGAATCAAAAATTTTTCCTTTATACGCATTGAGTTGAGCACTTTCTTCGGGTTGTTCTTTGAGTTCAATGATATCCACTGGCTTTTTTTTGCGTTGTTTCACTAAATTTTTAATAGATTCATGATTACCTTTTTTATCAAATACGATGAGATATTTATTGCCCGGATTTTTATAAATCACAGTTGCTATATTATAGATTTCACTGATTTCCGTGCTGTTTTGCCATCATTGTTTTTGGCATTAACATCGGACCCTTGATTTAAAAGATATTTAGCAATGTCTGTGGCGCCGTATAGGCAGGCTTCATGAAAAAGATTGCCACCATTTCCAGCTTTGATTTTAACAAAATTAAATTTGCATTCTTCAATGAGAAATTTAAGGGCAGGAAGTTTTTTCATCTGGACAAGCTGAATCGCGGCTTTGCCAAATATTTCCTAGGCTGTCGTGTTTTGTAATACGAGATTTTGTATCTCAACAAAAGCAGGTATTTTTTTTAGCTTCTCAACATCTACATTTATCAGAGAAAAAAATACTTCTTTAAGGATTTTAATAGAATCAGTTGAATGAATTTCTTGCATCAAAATTTCCTCATTGTGATAGGCAGAAATCAATATTTTTACTGATGTTCCGGCGCGACCATAAAAATACCCGGCGCGTTGCGAAGATATTCTTTGTAATCCAGGCCATAGCCGAAAACATAGCGATCAGGAATGACCAGGCCCGTAAAATCAGCAAGAGCGAGTCCATCGGGTAATCGGCATTCGCGTTTGTCCAATAATACAGCCGTCAGAATTTCTTCAGCACCTTGTTCTTTACAATAGTTAATGATCGCTTGTAATGTCACACCTTGATCCAGGATGTCGTCTATGATCAGTATTGTGCGATTTTTGAGATCAGCAGAGGGTTTTGCTTTCCATGTTAATTCACCACCGCTGGTTGTGCTACGATAGCGTGTCGCATGGACATAGTCTAATTCCAATGGGAAATCGAGACGAGGTAGTAAGTTACCCGTTAAGACCAATCCGCCAATCATGACACATAAAAGCAAAGGATTTTTTTCTGATAAGGCTTCATGAATATCAATGGCCAGGCGATTTAATTCAGCATCAATTTCCTGTTTAGTATGAAGACAGGCTGCTTTTTCGTAAACTTCCTGAATTTGTTCAGGTATGCTCATGTTGTATGACCTCAATAGCAGCGTCGCGATTATTGCAAATGAGAAGCATATCACATCCGGCCGTTTTTGCCTTAATGACACGCTCAATCATATTGCCCATCGGTTCTGCGCCTTTCATGGTCAAATCATCACTGAAAATCAGGCCGTTAAAATTAAGCTGATGGCGCAAGATATTTTTTAACCAAAACGATGAAAATCCTGCGGGTGCGGGGTCACATTTTTCATAAATCACATGCGCAGGCATAATGCCGTCTATGCCTGATTCGATCAGATATTGAAAAGGCAGCAGATCAGATTGGGTAATTGCTTCAATATTTCGGTTATCTATGGGAATAGCTATATGAGAATCCGCTTTGACGTGCCCATGGCCGGGAAAATGCTTGCCAACAGCAATTAATTCCATCTTGTGCATGCTGTGTACCAATGCTCCAGCCAGTATGCTAATAATTTTTGGGTCAGAATGAAAGCTCCGATTGCCAATGACTTCGCTAATGCCTATATCAATATCTAATACAGGCGCGAAAGAGCAGTCTATGCCGACAGCTTTCAGTTCTCTACCCATAATTTCGCCCATATTTTCTGTTTTCAATATAGCGGATCCTGGATTTTTATCATATAAATCACCCAATTCGCGCATGGGCGGCAGCAACGTAAAGCCCTCTCGAAATCGCTGTACACGCCCGCCTTCGTGATCAACAGCGATCATCAAAGCGGGAGATTTTAGATTATGGATTTCTGATGTTAAATTTTTTAATTGAGAAAGAGATTCATGATTACGGGTAAATAAAATCACACCGCCAATTTTAGGATGTTGTAAAAGTTCTTTATCTTCCGTGGTTAATTCAGTTCCTGCAATATCGATCATTAAATAGTTTTGGGTTGTCATGGGGTTTTAGGAAGTTATTCCAATAGCCAGGCGCAATCCTAATGCGCGCAGGGCGCTTTCGATGCGAGGTAATTTAGACGAAAAGTGTGGGTCGATAAGTCTTCTGATTTCTTTTTCGTCACAATGTAATTTTTTTGCAAATGCTATATTGCTGAGTTTGGCTTCTCTCATAGATAAATAAAGCGCTGCTTTCGCAGCTAATTCAATGTGTAACGAAACGATAGACTGAGATTTTTTAATCTGGCTGGGTTCTGGAATATCCAGTTTCATGATTATTCGGTTTGCAACAGCTTCTTCTAAACAATCAGTTGCTTCAGATAATGCTTCTGTACGGGAGTCACCTTGTGTGATCGCTTCTGGAAAATCAGGAAATGTGACGACATAACCACCTTCATCAGATTTATCCAGATTTACGGGATAATCAAAGTGTCTTTTCATTTATATACCCTTGGTTTTTGCAAAGTCATCTTTCTTAATACCCAATTGTTTAAGCATCGCCAGATAAGTTCCAGTTTTAAGTTCATCTTTTAGGTTCCGAATAATCGTAAATCGTTTTCCGTAGAAGAGTGTGCTGTGGCTGCCTTTGCCACGCCTTTGCTCAATTCGTACTAATATGTTTCTTTCATGTCCTAACAGTTTTAACTTACGAATAAATTCAGAACCTTTCATTATCTTTCCTTTATTGTCGGACAATATAGTCCGAAAGTCAATTAATGTATTATTTGAGCAACACTATACCCCACTACCGCAATCAGTTGTTGATGGTAATAGATCAAGGGAATCTTGTCATTTAATCAATGTGGTGGGTTAATTACAATTAAATTTTATGATTGATGACGGATTATTTTTTAGTTTGGCTGTCGAAAATTTAAGTGTACAGATTTGCATGGATTTTGGAATCTGTTTGACAATTGATTGACCATTATTATAAACACAAACCAACATTATGTTTTTATAATGTGAGTATTTTTTTAAATAAAAATATTGTGTCCAGATATTTTTTTTGCTTTTAAACTGTTTGTTCGGAAATAAATCATCTGAATTTGTATCATCAGGGTTTTTGCTGTTGCCGCCGACAAGTCCAAGGTTGAACAAAGGATTATTTTTACTGTTAAGGTAATAGGGATCACAAGTGATTTTCTCAGAAGCAAAAGCCAAGTTTAAAAAAATAGTTAATATAAAGAAAAGACATAAAGGTTTCATTATTTAAATGATCTGGCTTCTTTTGATGTTTGCGGTTCTATGATATTGATGTGCAACATAAGACATAATTTTTCCTTAAAACGTGAAAGTAAATATTAAAATTTAGTATAAAAGAGTTTAAGACTTGAAGTCAAGATTCAGAAGAAGTGGTATACCCCACTACCGTAATCAGTTGTTGATGGTAGTATATCAATGGAATCTTGTCACTTAACCAATATGGTGGGTTAATTACAATTAAATTTTATTACTGATGACTGATTGGCTCTTGGTTTAGCTGTGGTAAATTTGTATATACAGGTATGCATAGATTTTGGAATTTCCTTAGATGTTGAATGACCATCATTGTAAGCGCAAAGCAATAATAAGTATTTGTAATGATGGTACTTGCTTAAATAATAATATTGAGTCCAGATATTATTTTTGTCTTTAAACTCTTTGTCAGGAAATAATTCATCTGAATTTTCATCGTCAGGGTTTTTGCTGTTACCTCCAACAAGGGTGAGGTTATATAAAAGATTATTTTTTTTGAGATAATAGGGATCACAAGTGATTTTCTCAGAAGCAAAAGCTAGTTTTAAAAAAATAGTTAATATAAAGAAAAGACATAAGAATTTCATTATTTAAATTATCCCGCTTCTTTTGTCGCTTGTGGTTCAATTATGTAGAACGCATCTCCATCATTTGCAGGGCTGCCAATTCCATGTCTAAAATGTATAAGACGTTCATGGACAACCTGTCTTTTTCCGTCATGATCCCACTGGTCTAAAACATAAATGCCCTCATGGTTTTGCCTAAGATAGATTGCCGCATGAGATGAACCATTTGTGTAGTTGTGATATTTGCCATTTTGGAATGTGGCTATTGCGGTTCCTGCTTGAATACTTAAATTGTTTCTGACTTTTTTGCCTTCAGCCCAAAGGTGGGTGCGAGGCGTATGAGCGGCAATTTCGACGAATGCCACGCTACTGGCCTGTACCAACAGATTCACCCAGAAATCGATTGAATTGATGAGAAACATAGGGCATAATTTTTCCTTAAAATGTGAAAGTAAATATTAAAATTTAGTATAAAAGAGTTTAAGACTTGAAGTCAAGATTCAGAAGAAGCGGCATATCCCACTACCGCAATCAGTTGCTGATGGTAATAGATCAAGGGAATCTTGTCTCTCAGCCAGACAGGAATTTTCCATTCTTGATATAAATTTTTTAAAGTTCGTGTATGTTTGCTGTGCTGAGGCTTAAATTTTTCACCGCCTGTTCTATAAGTAACTGTAATGTTTTTATCATTAATATTAAAGCTTAAATTTTTAGCACACCAGATTTTTTCTTCGTCAGATAATTCAGCTGAGCGTTGTTTAATGGGCGAGATGATAAATAAGTTATCTCTATATCGGCGGCATTCTGTATGAGACCAGGATATTATAGGATTTTTATCTTTCCTGGCGTTACAGATTTTTAAAATTTCTGTGAGGATTTTTTCAGAGGGCATCATAAAATTTAATTTTTCAATAAAATATCTGAGAATATTTTTCTGTCTTGCTATATCTAACAAAATAAATTTTGAAATTAATAGTGAATTCAGATATTCACCATGGCAGTCTTGATAATCTTTCTGAGCTAAAATATTTAATAATTTCTCTTGCTCAGCGCAGTGTTTAGAAAATCTCGAGAACGTTTTATGACACTGCGGCCAGCGTTTTTTGAGTATAGGTAAAACAGATTGTCTGAGATAATTACGATCAAATCGCTCATCCAGATTAGAAGAATCTTCTATCCAATCCAGCTGATAATATTCAGCATAAGATATTAAATCACTTCGCGAAAAATCCAATAAAGGCCGTATAAGAAAGCCTTTATCAAATAGAGCAATTTCAGGCATGGCTGACACGCCTCTCAGGCCCGCGCCGCGTAATAATTGATATAAAAAAGTTTCTGCTTGATCATCCTGGTGATGAGCAGTCAGCAAAATATCGTTTTTCTTGAGAATTTTTTTAAAAGCGTCATAACGCGCATCGCGTGCTTTTGCCTCTAAGCTTTCGCCTGGGTTTTTAATGATATTGACGCGAATAATTTTCAGTGGGATATTCAAACCTTTACAAATTTTGCGGCAATGTTTTTCCCATTGTCCTGATTCAGAAAACAGCTGGTGATTAATATGAATGGCTTTGAGATCATAGTGTGAAAAATGAACGCTGAGAAAATGTAATAACACCTGTGAATCCATGCCGCCACTGAATCCCACCCAGAATGTCGGCTTATATTTATTCATTGCGGCCAATAGATAAATAGCGCTCAAGCCGTTGTAAAAGCAGCTTTTCAATCGGTAAACGTTTTAATTCAGCCAGATGGCGTTCAATGACATTTTTTAAATGTTTTGACATGGCGTTTGGGTCACGATGCGCGCCGCCCATGGGTTCATTGATCATTTCGTCAATTAATCCCAGTTCCTTTATGCGCGGCGCAGTAAGTCCCATGACTTGTGCGGCTTCTTCAGCTTTTTCTGCTTTTTTCCATAATATCGACGCGCAGCCTTCGGGAGAAATCACAGAATAAATACTATATTGAAGCATCAATATACGGTCAGTAACGCCCAGTGCCAGCGCGCCGCCAGAGCCGCCTTCACCGATGACAATGCTGATCGTCGGTATCTTCAGCTGTGACATGACGAAGAGATTTTTCGCAATCGCTTCGCTTTGATTGCGCTCTTCTGCATCAATCCCCGGAAAAGCGCCAGGCGTATTAATAAAAGTGATCAGAGGAAGAGAAAATTTTTCAGCCATTTCCATCAAACGCAAAGCTTTACGATAACCTTCCGGGCGGGGCATGCCAAAATTATAATGCAAATTATCTTTGGTAGTACGGCCTTTTCGATGTCCAATGACCATGACGGGTTCGCTATTGAAGCGTGCTGTGCCGCCAATGATAGCGGGATCATCGGCAAAATGCCTGTCGCCGTGTAGTTCATCAAAATCTGTAAAAAGCGCATCAAAATAATCCAAAGTGTATGGCCGCTGGGGATGGCGGGCAAGTTTTACCATTTGCCAGTCAGTCAGATTTGAAAAAATCTTTTTGGTCAATTCATGGCTTTTCTGTTTCAGGCGTCTGATTTCTTCATTGATATTGATGCCTTCCTCAGAAGTCACCATACGCAATTCTTCAATTTTACTTTCCAATTCAGCAATGGGTTGTTCAAAATCGAGGTAATTCAAATTCATTTTTCTGTCGTTCCTGTTAGCATGGGCACGAAAACCACGGGTTCAAATATTTGTGTATGATAAGTTTTACCTTGCCTGATGATCAATTGCAATTGCTGCCCGCCCCACGGTTGGCCCAGCGGCAATAATAATCTGCCCGGATCAGCCAGCTGCTCAAGTAATGCCGGAGGCACTTCTGGTGCGGCTGCGGTAACAATAATCGCATCATAAGGCGCATGTTCGATCCATCCTTCGAATCCATCACCATAATGGGTGAAAATATTATCATAATGTAATAAGTTAAATTTTTCTTTGGCTGACTCAAGCAAAGGCAAAATTCTTTCAACAGTATAAACCTTTTCGACCAGCTGAGAGAGTATGGCGGCCTGATAGCCAGAGCCCGTGCCAATTTCGAGGACTTTATGGGTATTTTCCGTGAGTAATATTTCCGTCATTTGCGCGACGATATAGGGTTGTGAAATCGTCTGCTGATGACCAATGGGCAATGGGTGATTCTCATAGGCTTCCAGCATGTAGCCCTCAGCGACAAAAGCTTCCCGCGGGACTTTTTCAATCGCATCCAGTACTTTTTTTGACGTAATGCCTTCACGCATCAACATTTTGATCAGAGATTGCTTATT
>Ga0206909_1026_pt1 | contig 34553 bp, 18 predicted proteins | sample Alteio_BWOrgHeat_76_FD_152943 | JGI IMG/M metagenome (GOLD analysis project Ga0206909, IMG submission 152943) | Enriched cells from forest soil in Barre Woods Harvard Forest LTER site, Petersham, Massachusetts, United States -... | ecosystem: Environmental > Terrestrial > Soil > Temperate forest >...
AACTGAACCAAACCATTATTTCTCCCATTCATCTTTCATTATTGAAAAAAGAATTGATAGAAAAGATGTGTGCAAAAAAGATCACGGCGTTAAGTTTCGAGAACCTGAAAGACGACAGCGGCACTTATCCGATTGTTCGCAGCATGAGCGAGATCGCCGGCAGTGCAGCAATGCTGATTGCGGGACAATATCTTGGCAGTGCAGACAGCGGCAAAGGTGTGCTGCTCGGCGGTATCAGCGGCATACCGCCAACAAAGGTCATTATCATCGGCGCAGGTGTTGTGGGAGAATTTGCAACGCGCACCGCGCTTGCACTCGGCGCATCTGTAAAAGTATTTGATAACAATGTGTATCGTTTAAAACGTTTGCAGAATAATCTTGGCGTAAGGGTTTGGACCTGTGTGATGGAACCGAAAATTCTTGCCAAACAATTAAAGACATGCGAAGTGGCTGTCGGCGCTTTGAGCAGTGAGAACGGGAGAAGTCCGATCGTGGTGACAGAAGAAATGGTGGCAGCCATGCGTACAGGAAGTGTGATCATTGATGTGAGCATCGATCGGGGTGGTTGTTTTGAAACCAGTGAGATCACTACGCATGAGCATCCCACTTTTGTAAAACATGGTGTGATACATTATTGCGTCCCGAACATTGCAAGCGGTTTTGCAAGAACTGCAAGCCAGGCGATCAGCAATGTGCTTATGCCATTACTTTTAGAAGCAGGTGATGAAGGAGGTTTTGAAGAAATGCTTTGGCACGATATGAATCTGCGGCATGGTATTTATTTATACAAAGGCCATCTCACTAATTTTTATATCAGTGAACGGTTTGATTTGAAATTCACGGATCTGAATTTGCTGATCGCAAGCAGACGGTAAAGGTTCTCCGCTCTTTTATTTTCTGAAAAAATCATTGCAAAACTTTCTTACAAAAAAATTGGCCGAGGTAGAAACCTCAGCCCTTTTTTTAATCCGTACCCTATGAAAACAGAATTGAAAATTAGTTATTAAAATATCAGGGCAAAGTTATAGGAAAAGTCATTCCTTTTACTGTTACAGTAGCCTGATCATCACAGCTCCCTGAGCCAAAATCAATTACACCATCCAAATTATTCCATGTTATTTTTTCTTGTCCCTTCTCGATCCATGGACAATCAATTATGCGTATTAACGGATTTGAAGATACAATATTGCTTGTCCATTGATAAGTGGAATCGCCTCCGGCAAATGAAACAGTTCCTACAGAATTACCGGTTATACTGAAAGCATAAGTTAAAAAGTTCAGTGAACCTTGACCGGCCGTTTGTGTCCATGTGCGGCTCCTGGTGAATGCTATATAATTTCCGCTTGGTGCAGTAAGAACTCCATTTTGTACGGTGAGGTTAAAAATAAGCGTGTTCCCTGTGGAAATATTTGTTATAACATGTGTGCCAGTTACATTAATTGTATCAACATAATAATTATCAAACGTCGTGATTGCGCTGCTGCCTGTTTCCAATAAAGGTTCTGTATAAAGAGTAACGATTTTTCCTCTTCTTGTATGACCATCTTTACCCACACAACCGCTCGTTCCAAAATCCAAAGTAACTGTTATCGGGAATCCGTCAGGAATACTGGGAGTGCTGTCAACAGTCACTGTAAGGCATCCTATTGCAGTATCAAGACCATCAATTGTATGCTGCCCTTTGTATGCGCCTCCCATTGGCGAATTTAATTTTGCACCAGGCGCTTTTATTCCAAAAACTCCACCTCCCGTTCCTATGCCAACAGCAGCATTTGTTCCCATCACATTATCTGATACATTATTATAAATATCCTCAGCTTCGCCATCTGAAACAGAAACTGTAGCAAATTGAGATCCGTTTGTTGATGAAGAGTTACTCGCAGATTTATTACATGCAGCAAAGAATAAGGCTGCAGATGCAAGAATAATAAAAGGTTGAAAGTTAAATTTCTTCATCGATATAATTATTCAGAAAAATACTTTAAATGGGTTGGTGTATAAACTTGTTTTAAAAACCGTTAAAAAAATTCATTTTTACATCATGAAATTAATTGACACGCATTGTCACTTATATCTTGATGAATTCGGTTCCGATATTATTAACGTAATAGAAAGAGCTAAAAGTATAGGCGTACAAAAATTTTATCTTCCTGCAATTGACAGCGATGTGATCGGTCAAATGATATTGCTCGAGAAATCCTTTCCCGGCGTGTGTTTCGCCATGACGGGGCTTCATCCCTGCGCTGTAAAGGGCAACTTTAAAAATGAATTAAAAATTGTGGAAGATTGGCTGCAGGCCAGAAAATTTTGCGCCATCGGTGAGATAGGCCTCGATTTTTATTGGGATAAGACCTTTACGACTCAGCAATATGAGGCTTTTGAAATACAGATGCAATGGGCGCTGGAACGGAAAATACCCATTGTGATTCATACGCGCAATGCCATGCAGGAAACCATCGATGCAGTAAAACCCTTTGCAGTAAAAGGTTTACGGGGCATCTTTCATTGTTTCAGCGGTAGTGAGAAAGATGCAATGGCGATTATTGATATGGGATTTCATCTTGGCATTGGCGGCGTAATTACTTACAAAAATTCAGGTCTTGCAGATGCCATAAAAAATATAAGCATAGAAAATATTGTGCTTGAAACAGATGCACCATATTTAACGCCGGTACCTTTCAGAGGTAAAAGAAATGAGAGCAGCTATATTAAATATGTGGCAGAAAAAATAGCCGAAATAAAAAATATGACATTTGAAGAGGTAGCAGCAGCCACAACTGCGAATGCAGAAAAAATATTCGGAAACTGAGTGTCAAGCAATTACTTTTGCAATCCCGAAAATGGAGAGGTGTCCGAGTGGCTGAAGGAGCACGCCTGGAAAGTGTGTATGCGGGAAACTGTATCGCGGGTTCGAATCCCGCCCTCTCCGCTGAAATAAACCCCCTCACAGATGTGCGGGGCCTGTTTATTGTTAATGTCAAATATCTCGGATTTAAGGTCTACTATTATCATATATACTCATCAATTTCAGAAGTACGCCATTCGTCCAGCCGAAGCCATCCTGTGCCGGATATTCGCCACCGCCTGCTTTAATATTTTCGTCAACAACATTATATTTCTCCATCAATTTTCCCGTGCCTTTATAAATTTTTTTATTAAGCTTTATCCATCTCATAGCAGCTTCTTTTGCAAGCTCATCCGATCCGTAATTACTCAGTCCCTGTATGGCAATCCATTGCAACGGCGCCCATCCGTTCGGCGCATCCCATTGCTGGCCGCTGGTTTCAGGTGTTGTGACAAAACCCCCGTTCTTCAAAAATTTATCTTTTAAAATTGACGCAACTTTTTCTGCCTGACTGCTGGAAGCAATTTTAAAAAATAATGGAAACGCTGCAGCCATTGTGTAAATTGATTTTTGCTTTTGCTCTTTTATATCATAATCAAAATAATAACCGGACGTTTCATTCCAGCAATATTTTTGAATTGACAATCTTCTTTTTTCAGCAAGTAAAAGAAAATGCGATGCCTGCTCTTTATCATTTTCCCGAGTGAAAATTTCAGACAACGTTTTTTCAAGATGAAATAAAAGGCAATTCAAATCAACAGGAATTATTTCTGTAGTATGGATACTGATGAATGAAGAAATATCTTTGAACCATCTGCAACTGAAGTCCCATCCTGACTCACAGGCCGCACGGATATTGCGGAATAAGACATTGCTGTTTTCTTTTGAAGTTTGAGCAAGCTCAGTATCTTCTTTGTAAGATTCCGGACGCGGCGTATCATTTTCATCCCAATACCGGTTAAGCAAACTGCCGTCAGCCATTTCCATTAAACGGTGCGAAGTCTTATTTGCGTGGCCGATCTCATCTTTTCCTTTCATCCAAAAATCATATTCCCGCAAAAGTTGGGGCAGGTATTTTATCAGGCTGTTATTTTTTTCTTTCTCCAGTATTTCCAGCATCAAAGAAAAAAAAGGTGGTTGCGAACGGCCTAAAAAATAAGTGCGGTTGGCATTGGGAACATAACCGAATGTGTCAATTAAATATGCAAGGTTCGCCACCATATCTTCAATCATTTCAATGCGTCCCGAAACCTGTAAACCAAGCATGGTAAAGTAACTGTCCCAATAATAAATTTCGTCGAAACGCCCGCCGGGAACGATGTACGGAAAAGGCAATTTAATTAAAGAACTGTTTTCATCAGCAGATTGACGTGTCAAAACATACTGCAATTTCTCGATGTGTTCTTTTATGGAAAGTGAATGATCGCTTTCAAAATTTTCATTTTTTGTTTTTGGAACTGCGAAATTTTCTTCCACAAAATTTTTCAGATCAAATGAAGGAGAATTTTTTTGCTGAAGATATTTTTTATTGATATCACACAAAGTAAATTTTGGCAAACAATCGGGAAAGGTTTTCCCGTCAGGAAAAATCCTTTTCATTTGAACTTCTTTAAAAAGTTCACCAAGGTCTTCTATGCGGGTAGTTTCCATTTCAGCAAAGGTCATAAAATAAATAAGGAAATCAATGCGATGCCGACGAATTGAATTCAATATGCACGTTCGATTTTTTTTGAATATTATCCAGAATAAAAAGACATATCAACAAGATCGACAAAGGGAACAATGAAAAATAAAATGCTTTCTGGCCGCTGTAATTTTTAAATAAATACCCGACCAATCTTGAACCAAGCGTTCCTCCGATTGCAGAAAAAAATGTAAGCAGCGAAGCCATCGGGCTATGAAAGACCTTTTCTGTGGCACTCAGCACAATTGAATTTACAAGCGGGTAAATCGGCGCCAGAAAAAAACCAATCAAAGGAAATACATAAGCAATCGCAGGCACGTCTGAAATACTGTTGATCGGTGTCACTTTCATATTTGCAGTATAAGGCAATATAAATATTACCATAGCCGCTGCGCCCACGAGGCAAACGATTAACATCAACAGCCAATTAATTCGTTTTATTAAAATAGATGACAAGTATCTTCCCAATGCAATGGATAAAACTAAAATTACAGCCATTGTCACACTTGTTTTTTCGGGCAACTTCAACACTTTTTCATTAAAGGTGGGCAACCAGCTCATGATGCCCTGTTCCGTCATAACGTACATAAATGCACCAATAGCAAAGACCAGAACCATCCTGCGTTTCAGCAATCTTATCATTTGCAGAAAATCGCTTTTTATACTTACGCCCGGAATCTCATATTGAATATTGAAATCAGCGAAAAATAATACCAAAAAAGAAACGACAATCAGAGCAGCAAGCACAAGATAGATACGAAGCCATGCGTCAGGATCCGTGTCACTGTAGAATAAGGGAAAAAAGATATAAGCGCATGCGATCCCTATCATAAAAAAACTTTCCACGGAACTTAAAAAAGATTTATGCTCCTTGTCACTTTTTACCAAAACTCCGGCAAGGGAATAAACAGAGACCTTTATCACGGCAAAAGAAATTCCGACACTGGCGAACAACACTTTTACAGATGTAAAAGAATTTCCGAAATACATGGTCAAACATCCTGCAAACACCAAGGCCAAAGCTATGAGCATCCCTTTTTTATATCCTAATCTTGGCAAAAAAGAACCCACGAAAAAAGAAACGAATGCAATGGACAGGTCTTTAAACGCTTCTAAAATACTGGCAGATAAAGTATCTACATGATAATTGTTGATAGATTTCTGAATTAATATGCCAACACTGTTAAGCAAGATCGCAAACACAAAATAATTAAGGAAAAGAGAGATTTTAATTGCTCGGTTTTGCATGGCAGTATCGTTTGTAATGAAAGATGAATGTACAATTTAATTTCTTTCTTATTAATGCAAAAGCCTGTTTAATAATTTATAGGGAAACGCAGGATAAATACAAGATGTATCTTTTAAAAAAGAAAAAAATACCGCAATGGTAATTATTCTTAAATTCGTAAAAGTTTAGAATTTGCCCCCCGGGTAAAAACACGGGGGTTAATTCTAACTGCTGTATTTGACTACAAGTTTTATTGCTTTTGAAAGCAACCGGAATTTTATTTTACTCCGTTTAATATTTTGTATTTTTTTTGAATTTCATTTTTAATTATTGTTTCTTTCAGTCTTCACTAACTGCCTGCCATCATAAATTTTTTGTTTGGCGAAACAGATCTTTCGGTTACAAACCACAATGCGAGTATCGAACCATAGCTGCCACCTCTTTCGATCCATTCGAATATTTCCCAATGCGGATAAAAAAGTTCGCTTACTGCTTTCCATACAAATAAAAAAATCAGTACGGAGCGAACGGGTTTAATCAAAACAAAACATGCAGCAGCGATTTCAAATATGCCGGCAATCTGTGCAACGTTTGAAGGATCTGAAAAACCAAGTGAACTGTATTGTGAAAGCAATGCTTTTTTGTCAATTAAATTAAGCCATCCGTGACCGGCAAAAAGAAGAAACACCACAATACGCAAACACAAGGCGACCTTTGAAAGTATTGCTGCATCTGCATTTGAGACAGGATTTATTTTTACAAAAAATCCTTTTATATTTTTTCCTGATAAAATCAAAAGCGCAAGCGGCGCGCCGAAATTTCCAGCCCGCTCGATAAATTCTGCAAACGGTTCGCCTGACAAAGGACGAAGCAAAGCCGTGATCATACCCCAAATTACAAGCCATGAAAGAACGGTTCTTGTTGGATAAAACAATAACGAAATACCCATCAAAATATCAACGGTTCCCAAATAAGGCATTAAAGTATATGCTGTCTGATGGCCAATACCAAACACAGCAAAATAATTACACCATATTTCTTTTGTGATGATACCAAATGCGCCATGCCCGATAAAACACATCGCAGATGCGAAGCGAAGTGTGTAATATATTTTTTGTTCGTTTGTTTTCATCAACGTAACTATTTCTTCATTTTTAATCTGTCTGCAACAAGGTCGCCCACCTGTTGGCCAAAATGATTGGAAGCAATGCAGCTTTCATGATAATGAATGCCCCCGTAAAAACGTGCCCATGTATTTTGCAGAGCTGCTTCACGAAAAGAATTGAATGATAAACTGCCAATGCCAAATTCCAATTCAGTGGTATCAGTGTAATGAAAATTATCACCAAAGACTTTTGTCAAAGCTTCAGCACATGCAGAAGAACCTGTAGAATGCCCGCAGGTATATTCAGGAAAAGGTGGCGTTTGCAAATATGGACGCCAGTCAGGATTGAAATATTTATCGATCACCGTTTCGGGGCGCACCGTGTTGTAAGTATATTTTATATCCCAGCATTGAATGAACGCATCAAACAATGCGATGGACGTAAGCGCATACGCATACACGGTTGTATTGTAATCGGCATTGGCTTTTTTTGCAGCAATACCTACAATACCCATCCAATGCCCGGGCGGAGAGAATTTTTTTGTGCTGAACATCACATGGCCTGAAACATTTAATTTGAAAGGATTGTCGTCCCAAAAATCTGCAATATGTTTTTGTTCATCGGTCAGCGAATCACCTCTATTTTCAATCGCTTTTACCTGTTTATAATATTGGCTCGACGGGTCTTTTACATTAAAACTTGGCGGCGCGGGCGCCATAAATTCACTTGCACTGTCGAGTACCATCGTGCGCATTTGATTCCAGTGCGGCTCAAGCGCCTGCGCATACATTGGCGGTGTAGGAATCCATCTTCCGGGGGAATCGAGTACCTGGTATTTCGGCGCACTCCGCAATTGCAGGTAATTATCTTTTTTAGACCATCCTAAAATCGCTCTTCCGATACGCTGCGCAAAAGTATCAGAAGCAATTTCTGTTTCTTCACTCATGCCATGGTCTAGTGCCAATTTTTTAAGGCTGTCCGTATATTCTTTCAAACTGCCTTCGGGAAAAGTAACAGCTTCTCCCACTTTAATATATGCAAGCAATGCTGCAAAATCATAATCAATGAATTTGGCGCTGTCTCCCTTAGGTTTTGGCAACGGCTTTAATCCATGCAGCTGTCCTGCAAGTGATTGATAATGTTCCGAATCGCCTGCTGCCATTACTTCGTAGCCTGCAATAGCTGCATACGCATAGTTTCTTGAAGCAATAACGGGCGGAAAATTATTTCCTTTTACCACTTCATTTAACTGGTAAACGGTTCGCGCATAAATAGCGGGATCATGAAAGATCGTTGCATAATCATTTTTGGTACTGCATGCACCAAACATAGTAACAGCGATTGCTGCTAAACATATTTTCTTCATTATAAAACTAATTACGTAAGGGTTGAATCACCATTAACAATGATGACTAAAAAAGAATAATTTTTATTAAAGGAAATAGTGGCTAAATATTGGACAGCAGAAAATCAGGAGGTTGTTCCGGAGAAATATGTGTGCCTGAAGAATAAGCAAAAATTATTTCAGAAGAAAAAGAAGAAAGATTTTGTGCAGAATAAAATGAGTTTTCATTTACATCATGCTTATCATAAATGCTGAGCCAGTTTTTCGAGAAGTCTGAAGTACTGGATTTTTTGGAAGAATTATTTCGTTGAAGGTCATTTGCAAATTTAAAAAAATCCTCTTTTGCAGATTGCAGTTTCATTTTATTTTCATCAGGAAGGCATTGAAGAATAAGCTCACCGTTGCTCACTTTGCGCTGTACATATTTATAGATCTTCCCGTTGTAGGTAACTTCACCGCTTACTCGTTCAAAATCTTTCTGATCAAGCTGGTAAGGCATTGACAGCGGTACCTTGATAGTGATAAGATCTTTGTCGTTGTATTCATTATTATCAATGGAAGCTTCCATTTTCGCATCCGATCGTTGCTGCATATAATTGAACAGAATCCTGTAACCAAAAAGGTTAAAAAGGAACAATGAAAGCAGCGATATGGCAGCAAATTTTTTCAAAGCAACCACAATGTTAAGAAAAAATCGCTGCACAAAGAAAAAATAAAAAATTAAGGCATTGGATTTTTATTCTTTTACCACATTAAAGGAGAGCGTTTTGAATCCGCACAACCCTTCACCCGTCAAACCTTGTATTACTATTGCAAATTTGCCTGCAATATCGGATGTATAAAAAGAAAGCTGTGTTGCTCTGTTTCTATCTGTTTTTATTTGGGGCATCCAGGATAAAACATTTCTGAAATCCGGCAAATGAGTATTTGTTGCAACACTGTCATTGTAAACTGGAGAATAAAATTCTCTTTGACTTTGCAAGCCATCATATTCTAAGGCTATTGCTCTGGTATCCATATCGAAACCCGCAAGATCCCCTTCATAAGTACCAAAACTAATAATGCCGCTGCTTATCAATGAGCCTGAAAAAAATCTTCTTGCCACTATGTCAAGCTTTTTTATTTTCAATGGATTCATTGACATTAAGCTGTTATTATCAAAAACGGGCACTCCGTCGATCAATACCAATGGCGCATCATCAAAATAGCTTTTAAAATCATCATTGCCAACAGTAAATAAATAATTATCAGATCTCTTCCTGAAGTGTACGTCAAGAACATATTCATGCAGTACTTCGTCCATTGTCTGAAACCTAGTATAGTTATCAAGATAATATTGCCAATCCGGTTTGCCGTAAAAATTTAGAGTGTCAATATCCTCATTGGGGAGATAATGATTTTTTTTCTGTACCAAAAACGAATTCTCTACCTGTACTTCAATATTTTTTTCCACTAAATAAGTTCTCAAATTTTTATTCAAAACAAAAAGAGAAGGAGCATTTTCAGAAAAATTATCCGAATATGCATTGCTGATATCAATACGGTAATTGCTGTCAACAGCATTATCGGTTTGGGTGATTATCTCTTTTTTCCCATAGAATTTTTTCATATTGAACAAAATATCACCGGAACTGTTGCTTGCCGCAGGTGCAAATAAAAATGACTCTCCAGGAACGCTGAGATATGCATTAATATTGGCTCCTGGAAGATTTGTCGTTCTATTTATAATTTTTCCTTTGATGAGCAAACCTTCCATTTCGGGCAAATAACTAAAGTAAGGAATAGAGTCTCTCAAAACAACATTCCAATCAAACCGCCGCCAGCCTTGCGTAAGCATAAGATTGTCTGCGGCTTCTTTCACACTCTTATCGTTACTTTGAAAATAATAATCAGGAAACTCTACCTTCCCTTTCAGATCTGAAACGAGTAATAAATAGTTTAAAATGTTAAGCACAGGAAGCTTTTGCAAAGTGTCTAACTGAAAAACAGATGCTGATAAATTTGCATTTACAGCTATACCATTAACATCTGTTGTGCTGATCTGCAAAACAGCTTTCTTTCGTTGCTGATAATTCAGTTTATCAGTAGCAGCGTTAATCAATAATTTTTTTTCGGGAATTTTAAAATACAGTCTTTCACAAACTGGGTGTTTCTGTGGATCGAAAATTGTAAGTTGAGATATACCGTCACCAAGTTTATTTTTATCAATATCAAATTTTACTTCGCCGTTTTGAATTGCTTTTTCTTCAACTGCTTTTATAAGATTATGTGATTGAACGAACAGATAAATAAAATTATCTGAAGTGATATTAGAATGAACATATACTTGTATTGATGCTGCCCCTGAATCTGAAACATGCATCACGTACCCTTCATCAAAAGCTTGCGGGAGTTTTTCTGTAATTTCTTTATCGCCAATCCTTAAAACAGTATGATAGTAATTGTTTTTTTGAGGAATGAAAGTAAAATTGCCCATACCGAATTTAAATGTTGAGAAATTTGCAACAGTAATGTTATCCTTGTCTGCGATAATTCCTGAAGCGTCAACGCCTTCGTTTTTTCCGTTGATTATTTTGAAAGCAACTTTTGATTCTATACCATTTACAAGATTACCGCCTTCAGGAAAAAATTGTATATCAAATGATGCTGAATCAGCGTTTGTGCTGTTGGCAGATACAATTTTATTCAATGTGTTAATGATAGTTATGGGTTGCTCAAAGTAAAAATCAGCACTGAAATTTTTCATCAGGTTTGTATAACTGCGCAATAAATAATTTCCTGATGGCACATTAGGCGAAAGGGAAAGTGAACCGCTACCCATTCCATTTTCTATCTCTACTTTTGTTTGTAAAACACCATGATGATTGTTATCAATTAACTCTATATAGGAAACAGAACTTAAGGAAGATGGTTTATTCAAAAACTGATCCACATTGTATATTTTGAACCATATTGTTTCACCGACGAGATAAAAAGATTTATCAGTCTGTATAAAAGATTTTTCCTGAAAATTGTGTAATTGATAATTTTCAAATTTTTTAGTCAATAATGCAGAAACATCCGTTTGTGCAGATATTGCAGCAGTCCACAATAAAGACCCGAGTAGTACAATAATATGTTTGGAAATATTTTTTTCCATTAAGATTTATTTTTTACCAAAAAGAAGGCCGCGTATCAACTCCGCCGTATTCTTCGCAATCAACACATGCTTTTTTTATAATGACTAATATATAAATCGGATAATTCCCCGTAAAATACCAGGGTGCATAGGACAGATCGGGATAAGTATAAATTAAGTAATTGTTTGCGTCTGTTGGTATTTGAAGCGTTTGGCATTCGCCGGATGTTATAAAACCAAGCCAGTTTGTCAATTCATTATTAGTGATGAAAATTCTTTGCTGTTTTGCAATAGCTGCAGTAAGATAACCAATGACCGGCTCATTTGGATTGGTAAGCGGATGAATGTTCCCGTTCAACTGCGAAGGTTGCGGATCGAATAATGTTCCTAATTGTTGTGAATTTTTTTGAACCAGAAGCCAGTAATTATACGCATCAGCAGTTAAGGGAATTTGTCTTACCAAAATACTGTACCGATCCTGGATGCGTTGATCGTTTTGTGCAATAGTTGTAATAGGCGCTTTATTAATTACATCCTGGCTTAATGCAACAGATGTACCGAGGGTAATACTTGTCGAATGCAATGTCGTCCAGCAGGAATCAGTTTGATTGGTCGTATCAGCAAACTTGATCAATCCATTATCATTGACCCAAAATGTTTCAACGGGTGAATGGATTTCCCATGTTTCTGTAAAATCCCATTTATAATAAACAGTATTGTTATTTGGGTCATGTGTATTCAGATAAACTGTAAGGCTGCTGTCCTGCTGCCAGGTAAGGCTGTCAATCGGCGGGCTTATTTTTACAGGAACAAAGTCTGACGCATATTGGTGGCCATCTGATGTTGTTATCTTTAATTGGTATTGATTGGCAATACTAAGGTTTAATAATGCACTCGAGTAATTACCTGTATTGTTTGCATCAGTCAAGGCATAAGAATTTCCGGCATTACTTACAACAGAAACCTGCGCATTCAATTCTGGTATATTGGAAACGGTATCGCTTAAATTTCTTGACCTGCTTAAAACAATGGTCGTTGCTTGATCTGGACCTGCATTGATGAACCCATCTATCACCAAATAACTGTTTGCAGCCTGTATGGCTGGCGGTTCATATTTCTTTACACACGTGATGCAAAGAACAGCAATAAGCAAAAGATAAAAATATGGTACGGTTGTTTTATTCATTAAAATTTCAAATTAAATGTAACAAAAGGAATCGCTGTTCCGAAAATAGATAATTGGTATCCCTGCACTTTCCCGTTTACATTGGTGAAATAAATTGAATACACATTTTGCCTTGCGGTAAGATTGTACACACCAAACGACCATGAGCCATGAAGCCTCTGTTTTACTTTATGATTGCCGTCAATATTCACAGACAGATCGCACCTGAAATAATCAGGTACCCTATATTCATTTCGCTGAGAATAATACAATGCAGCTGCACCGTCTGCCGTAAACACTGCAAGCGGCAAAGTAATTGGCCTGCCTGTACTGTACACAACATTTCCCGAAATGCTGTAACGGTGGGAAAAACGATAATTGGCAATCAGGTTTACATTGTTCGGTTTATCAAAATCGGCAGGATAATAATTACCGTCATTAACAGGCTGTCCCGCTAAAGGGTCATCTGTTCTTAAAAAGGTACGTGAATATGTATAGCTGAGCCAGCCATTTAATTTGCCTGTAGTTTTTTTAATCAAAAATTCTGTACCATAAGCTTTGCCTTCGCTGTTTATTACATCGGTTTCAATATGCGAATTTAATAAAAGGACCGCTCCGTTTTTATAATCAAGGTAATTATCAATTTGTTTATAATAAACTTCCACAGATGTTTGAATGGTTCCTTTTTTAAAATCCCGGTAATACCCAAAAGAGTACTGCGTTCCTTCCTGCGGCTTAATAAAAGGATCGCTTAATTTCCATATATCGGTTGGTGAAATTTCAGTAGTATTGGAAAGCATATGTATGTATTGAGCAGTAGTATTATAACTCAATTTCAGCGATGAAGTTTTTGATAAAAGATACCTGGCAGAAACTCTCACTTCCGGTTTTTGATAGGTCTTGATCACTTTTCCGACTGAATAATAAGTTGACCCCGTAATAGTAGTCGTATCTCTTGGAATACCCGGCACATAGGTGTTTTCGCTATGAGGACCGAGATAATCGTACATGGAATAATGTATTCCGCCATTCAAAGAAAGTTTTGAATTAACTGTATATTCATCACCCGCATACAAAGCGCTTTCCAGCGCCTGCTCTGAAGGAACAATATTGGGCAAGACTAAAGATCTTTCACCAAAAGGTTCTAAGGAACCCGGATCTAATTTATAATAAATGCTTGTGAGGCCAAAGTCAATTTTATTTTTATAATCAGGTGTATAATTGAAATCTGCTTTAAAGCTGGATTGTTTGATATTAAAACCAAGGTTAAAAGCATTGACAGGATTTTGTGTACTTGAAACAGAATATTTATACTGATCAAAAGCCGCTGTTACTACATCATGCAATTTATTGTTGAAAATATGTTTCCATTTAAGATTGGCATTCCTGTTTGAATACTCGTACGTTGTATCATTGTTAAGATTAAATTTATCATCGCTTGTATAACCGCTTAAATAAATTGTGTTTTTGTCATTTATTATATGGGTAATGTGAATGCTCGCGTCATAAAAATCTGCATTGCTTTTATTGTATTCGTTATTGGGCAATGCATGTAAAAGCCAGTCAGAATAAGTAGTTCGCACGCTGGCGATCATGGATGTTTTATTTTTTTTGATTGGCCCTTCAATGGTTAACCTGCTTGTTAACGGGCCAATACCTGCATCTCCTACCCATTTATTGCTGTTGCCATCGCGCAAAGAAATATCAAGCACAGATGATAAACGGCCGCCATATTGTTCAGGGATACTGCTTTTATATAACTCTACATTACTCACATCATCAGGATTAAATGCAGAGAAAAATCCAAACAAATGCGATGGATTGTAAATAGTAGCATCGCCGAAAAGTATCAAGTTTTGATCGGATGAACCGCCGCGCACATTAAAGCCCGTGCTTGCTTCACCTACAGATGCTACACCCGGAAGCGCCAGTATTGCTTTTATGATATCTGTTTCACCCAACACTGCAGGCATCTGCTTTATGGCCACAATACTCAAATTACTTACACCCATCTGTGTACTAAGTGTATTGGATCTTTTTTCAGAAGAAACAATTACATTTTTTAAAGTAGCTACATAATCCTGCATATCAATATTTAATTTCCCATTGGCATAAAGTTGAATCTGGCGCCTTGTATCTTGTTTACCTGCACTGCTTATTTTAAAAACATAATACCCTTTTGGAAGTGTTATTGAATAATAACCATATTGGTCTGTGCTTACCCCGATCCCTAAAGTATCTGCAGAAACTGTCGCTCCTGCAATTGCTTCACCGGTCTTACTGTCTCTGATATAACCTGCTACAGTAGCTTTACCATTAGCATCATGGGTTTTGATGCCGATTGTAAATAATTTATTTTCCGGTGAAATATTTAAAGTTGCAGTTTTTGATTGATCGGTCACATTAATCACAAAGTTTTCAAGCGTGTCAGTTGCAGTATAATTATTATCAAAAAAACCTGCCGGCAAAGTTGTTTTTATGGAAAAATATTTATTGATGAATATTCTGTTCATCGAATCAACTGCGTAATGAAGATTGGTATTTTCAAATACTTTCTCAAGCACTTCATTAATGCTCGCATGTGAAATTTCAATATTTATCACAATACTGTCCACATCTTTATCTTCGTAAAAAAAATGATAACCTGAAGCAGCTTCAACTTGGCTTACAAATCGGGAAAAAGAATAATTAACAAAATTGCCTGATATTAATTTTTTATCCTGCGCACGCGAACTGATACAAAACATCAATAAAATAAAAATGCACGCGAGCTTTGAATGATACATTCCTTTCTATTTTGAACCTGAATAATAAGCAACCGTTTTTACAAGCGCATTTTCGAAATCGTTTTTAAAATCAATTCTATTTTCTTTTGCAAATTTTCTTACGATATTCACTTTATCATTCAGCACATTCAACAAAGAACTTTCATTTTCAATCTCATAAAACAATCCGTTCTTTTTAAGAAAATAAGAATTGGTTTCAACATATTTAGATTCGGCAACACCTTCATTGATCGATTGAACCTCTGCTTTTTGTTTTTTTGCATATAGTGATACATTGCCGTTGTACAATATTTCATAAAAACCCGGCGCTACACCGTAGTTATTTTGATCGCCGCTAAGCGGTACAAATGTTTTATTTAAAATTGAAAACGAATCAATATCAGAAGAGATAAGTTGTATAAAATAATTCTGTTTGTAATCTTTTATTATTACAACGTCTTTTACAATATCGTACTGAAGCAGAACATTTGTATAAGATTTATGATAATAACTTATTGAGCCCACCATAAAACTGTCTGTTTCAAAATAAGGAAAGCCTGCAACGTTATGTCCTGCAATATGATATTCACTGCCATTATACAGCTGAAGGTTTTCAGCAACACTAGTCTTATAAAATGCGATGGTTGTATCAAGCGATCGTTCATAAAAAACATCTTCCTCTTGCTGAGCATTACCGCTGAAAAAGGACAGGGAGTAAAAACAAGTAAAAAAAATGGCAACAGTTTTATACATCGCAGCATTATGAGGTTATAAAGAATCTTGTCACATCGGTAAGTTAACAGAAGATGCGAATAAATGCAAATAAAAATGATGAAGTCACTGATTTTATTATTTGCATTAAGAAAATTTATGCATCATTATTGTGTTCCTGAATTTTAATTAGATTTTTTACTCATTTTCTATTTCACCTCATACGTTTTTTTATCAACGCCGATTCCTGTCAACCTTAATGATTTCCATTGTGCGGGCAATTTTGTTTTTAGTTGAATGATTCCGCTTGAAGTTATTTGCAATCCGCCGAAACCGTTGAGCATGGCTTGTATCATGCCGCCGGCACCTGTGCAGAAATAGGGATTGTTACCTGTTGCAGTTTCTGCAAGCACACCAAATGGCGGACGCATGTTTGGCGTATATCCATTGTGAAAAGCATTATAAGCACTGTCAGGGATTACAAGCCGTGAATACAAAATCGAGAAGATAGCGTGTGTCATTGCGGGGCCTTCACCAACGCGGGGTTCGTAATAATCAAGGTCTTTTTTTATGGCTGCATCCCCGCTTACTTCATTCAAAGGATAGGCAAGCAAATTGACATCAGCCTGTTTTATTTTTTGGCCATTATATCCATCATATTCTTTTGTAACACCATCGCTGAATTTTGAGATCGGAATATTATTTGCAACATTCATCCAGTCTGCATCCGGCGCGAAGCCCAGTATTTTCGCGGCTTCCGTGGCATATTGCAGGTTTGCTTTTGCAGCAGCATTGGTGAATGCATTGTTGTCAACATTCTCAGCCCATTCATCTGCGGCAACAACATTTTTTATATCAAAATGATTTGTTCCGTTTCTTTCTACACGGCTTGCCCAAAAATCTGCAGTAGCTTTTAATATCGGATAGCCTCTTTCACGCAGCCAATTTTTATCTTGTGTAACGCAATAATAATTCCATGTTGCAATGGCAACATCAGCTGTGATGTGATGTTCAAACGGGCCCGTTAAAGCCCACACAGGCGTTTCTTCATTGCCGCTGGCTGCGCTTTCCCAGGGAAACATAGCACCTTTGTAACCATGCGATGAAGCGTTTTTTTCTGCCACTTCCAATCGCTGAAAACGATATTCAATTAATGACTTTGCAATTTCGGGATGAAGCAAAAGCAAACCCGGATACATCCACAATTCTGTGTCCCAAAATGTATGACCGTTATATCCCAAACCGCTTAAACCCATTGGTGATAAACTGTAGGAAGTTCCTTCACGAACAAAAGAATATAAATGGTACAACATGCTGTGCACATCTCTTTGCGAAGCATCATCACCATCAATGATAATATCACTTTTCCATAAACTGTCCCAGGCATTGTTGTGGTATTGAATTAATTTTTTTGTACCCTGCAATGCTGCATAAATAGTTAAACGTTCTGCTTCATTCAGCGGATCATCATCCTGCGCAGATGTAATGGCAGAGCCAACTACAGAGAAGTGATAAGTTTCACCCGCTTTTAAATGTTTACTGAATTTTAAAAGATGCATATTATTATCCCACATTTCATGTATCACAGCAGGTTCGCTGCCATGCACTTCATCAAATATGAAACTGTTGGATGCTGCCATCAGCAATTTTCCTGTCGGGCTTTTTGCAGTAGAAGTGAGTAAAGAAATGCGCACATGCGGACGGTCAATTTCATTATAATAATTTTCTACTTCTTTCAGCATGTCGGGCGCTTCCATAATACTTGCCGAAGTAAAGTCAACATCTTTTTTTGCAGTAATCGTTACATCAACCAACGCAGAATAAGGCAAATTGCGCAGCGCATAATAAGTGTAAGAAACAGCAACTTTATTGTTGTAATCAAATGTGGTAGAAAGATTAGCATGCTTCATATCCAGCGACTGACGCAGGTTTTGCACCTGGTTAAAATTTTCGATGCGCTGATTATCCACTTCAAGATACATGTTCACAAAATTGAAAGTCTTGAGAATATTGCTCACTCTTCCGCGGCCGTATAAATCAAACGCTCCGTTTAAAACAACATCTTTTACTTTGAACGGTTCTGTGGAAGAAACAATTCCGAGTACACCGTTTGCAACCGTTTCGCCGTAATAATTTGAAGGGTCAATATTGTTTGCAGTGATGTGCCAAACGTCTTGCGAAAAAACAAAAGTGAAAAGTGAAAAGTGAAAAATGAGAAAAAGAAATATTTTTTTCATACAACAATTTTTAAGAGAAGGTGAAAGCTAATTTATGTGATAATAACGAGCTTTTGAATTTTGCAATACAGTTAAAATAAAAAAGAGTTTTTTGAAATTGAAAAGTTGCTGCGAAACGAACAGAACGTACAAGAGTGCGACGCAAGAAAAGCTAAATGGATATTCTATGCCCGGCTCAAAAAAATTTTTATTTCTTTTTTTTAAATAAATAAAGCGGTGCATTGTTCATTGCAACAATAATATAATTGCCTGATGCCGTTTTTATTTCCTGCACATCTCTTGCTTCGCCTCTTATAAATAATCCGCTTTGTGCAGGATAAATATAATTGAAATGATGCTGTGCATTCTGCAAAAATGTGCAACCGTAATTTGCATCAAATCTTCCTGTCTGCGGTTTTACTCCGTAGAAATTGCCCGCAAGAAAAAGGTCCTGTATTCCGTCATTATTAAGGTCAGTTGCAAGCATACCAAATACGGGTGAAAGCTGCGCCATTACAGGCATTGGCTGCATGTTGAAATTTCCGTTTCCGTCATTTATGAATGCGCAGGTCTGTGTTTGCTCAACAGATAAAACTGCAGCTTTACTTAACTGCTCTTTGGTAAAAATCTGGTCAATCGTTTTGCCTGCATAATCACTGTAATGCAGAAAATTTTTTTTCAATTGCGGTATCACAGATTGTATTTCGCTTTTGAGATAATATGGATATGCTTTGCCATCTGTTTTGTAATAAACAGGAATGGATTCTGTTTGTCCATTGTTGTCAAAATCTGCAACATATAATTTTGCAGGATGCGATGAATCTGCTTTTATATTTGAGTTCAACCCAAAATTTCCTGCAAGCAGATCGGGCTTGCCGTCACCGTTGATATCCGCGACAGTCAGGCAATTCCACCAACCGGAAGAGTTGGGAATTTGTTTGATGATTTGAAATTTTCCGTTGATGAATTTTAAAATTGTAACAGGCATCCAATCGCCGACAACTGCCAATTCTTTTTTTCCATCGCCATCAATATCTACCCATTGTGCATCGGTAACCATGCCGAGTTTTAAAAGATCGGGCGCAATATTTTTTGTAACATCTGTAAAATTTCCGTTACCGTTATTTTGCAATAAAGCACTTGAAGGAATGCTTCCGTAGCTGCCGGGAACAGATCTTGCACCGATAAAAATATCTTCTTTACCATCATTATTAAAATCGCCAACCCGCACGCAGGAAGCGTTTACTGCGATGTTTGGAAAATTATTGCTGCGCGAAAAATTTGCTTTGCCGTCATTCAAATACAATCTTGTTTGCAAATATGGCGAACCCTGTTTAGCTTCATTGCCGCCGGAAGCAACAAGCAGATCAAGATCGCCGTCACCATCGGCATCAAAAAAAACTGCGCCGATGTTTTCGTAATATTTATCTTTTGCAAAAGCATCTTCAGGTTTTTGTAAAAAATTTCCGTTGTGCTGCTGCAGAAATATTTTTGCTGTATCGCCCGAAGCACTGCCGATATAAAAATCTTCCAGCCCGTCACCGTTCACATCGCCAACTGCTATTTTCGGGCCTTCTGTTGAAAGCATTTTCGGTATTAATTTTTCTTCATCAAAATCAACAAATTCATTTTCACGATGCGTTATATTTCCTGTGAATGAAGACGCAGTAACATTTGAGTATAATGGGTTTGCGGTTTCATTACCATAAAAAGTATTTTGCTTTGCATCAGTTTGATTTAATACAACAACAGTATCTGTTTTTATATTTTTCAATACCTGCATTTTTTGGTTTGTCCATTGCACCACAAGGCTGTCAACCATTGTTGAATTTTGCAAACCAAAATTGATAACAGGATCAACACTGCTTTGAAAACCGCGGCTTGGCATTTGTTCTATTATTTGTTTGTTGCCATTTGCAAAAACAGTGACACGCGCACCAAATCCAAAAGTGTTTGGAGCAATGCCGTTGAGTTTTATTTTTAAATAATGGTGATGCAATTTTTCTGAAGACATATTCCTGTAAATAAACGCAGGCCCGTTCTCATTATTAATGACAAGGTCAAGATCGCCATCCCCGTCAAGATCGCCGTAAGCCGCGCCGTTGCTGAATGTTGGCTCTGCAAAACCAAGATCTGCCGATTCATTTTTAAACAATAAATTTTTTTGATTTACAAATGCATAATTGGGAATGGGAACAGAAGGGATTTTTTCAAACAAACCATTGCGCGTTAATTGCCCGTTCATCATTTGTTGTTTTGCTTCGCCGCCGCTTACATACTCAAGAAAATCCTGATCGGTAATGTCTTTATAAATTCCGTTGCATACAAAAAGATCTTTCCATCCGTCATTATCAAAATCAAAACTCAGCGCGCCCCAACTCCAGCCTGTTGCATCCACGCCGGCAAGTTGTGCCATTTCGCTGAAAGTGCCGTCATGATTGTTCAACTGCAGACAATTGCAGGTAAACTGGTGATGAAAATCAATATTATTTTTTTCAGATTCTACATCATAATCATCAAACTTGATGGTTGTTTTTAAACGGTAATCTGTTTCGGGCAGCATCTCGGTTGTAAAAATATCAAGGTAGCCGTCGTTGTTGATGTCGGCCATGTCAGAGCCCATTGAGCCGTTGCTGATATGGCCCATCGCATTATCAATTACTTCTTTAAAAGTGCCGTTGTGCTGGTTGATGTAGAGATAATCTTTTTCAAAAAAATCATTTGAAATATAAATATCATCCCAGCCATCGTTATTTACATCGCCGACTGTAATGCCTAAACCGAAAGCAATTTCACTTCCGTAAATACCTGCCTGCGCGCTTACATCTGTAAACTTGCTGCCGTCATTTCTATAAAGCCTGTCGCCGTTAATTGAATCACGAACATTTCTTAAACTGCTGTTGTAGCCGAAACTTTCAAAAGATTTTGGGCTGTTGTTCAAAACGAAACAATCAAGATCACCGTCATGATCGTAATCAAAAAAAACAGCTTGTGTGGATGCGCCTTTATCATCCAAACCATATTGATGTGCCTCTTCTTTAAATGTGCCGTCTTTTTGATTGATGTATAATTCATTTGCCCTGTCATCGCCGCTCATGATGCCCGCATTGCATACATAAATATCAAGCCATCCATCACCGTTAATATCAACCATGGTAACGCCTGTATGCCATTTGTGAATGCTGCTGATGCCTGCTTTTTCAGTAATATCTTCAAATTTAAAATCGCCTTTATTGAGGTATAATTTATTTTCTCCCTGGTTGGAAGTAAAAAAAATATCCGGTTTACCGTCATTGTTTACATCACCGATTGCCACGCCGCCGCCGTTATAAAAATTATGATATTTAAAAATATTCATTTCATCATTCGGCACAACCATATTTTTAAAATCAATACCGGTTTGTGAAGAAGGCATCAATTGAAAAAGCTGATTCTGTGTTGCTTCCTGCTTTTTGGAATTGCATGAAAACAAAATGAATACAAGAGAAAAAGATTTAGCTAAAACAATAAATTTTTTATACATATTAGATACTGACAAGCTTAAAAATTATTAAAGAAATATCATGCGCTTAAATCAAAAAAAATCATTCTTACTAAACTTATTTTTCCTGATACTGCATATATGAAAATAGCCGTAAAATATTTGCAAAATAAAAAACACTTCTGCCTCAACTGTTAAAATAATTTACTTTGCAACTCTTATTCTTTTATTTTATACTATATGAAAAAAATGTTACTCGCCTTCAGTGCTCTACTGGTTTTATCGGTCATCAGCCTTTATATTTTAATTCCTGCAAATCTTGTGATTTCAAAATCAGAATTCATAAGATGTAACCCCGACGCCGCTTACAGAGTTTTGTCAAATCAAAATACCTGGAGCAAATGGTGGCCGGGCAATGATTCTCTCCTTTCAGATTCATCCGGTAATTCAAACACTTTAACTTATCAAAAAGAGACCTATAAGCCGGGTGAAATATTTTTGAATCGTGTTGATATAAATATTAGTCACAATAAATCGTCTGTAAACAGCTCAATAATAACCATACCGCTTAACACAGATTCTGTTATAACCCAATGGCAATGCACTATCGTATCCAGCCATAATCCATTTAAAAGGATCGCCCAGTATTGGCATGCTGTCAACATTAAAAAAAACATGGACAGCATTCTTAAAAACATGAGTCTTTTTTTAGAAAATCCTGAAAATGTATATGGCATCAGAATCAAAGAAAATTCCACAAAAGACACACTACTGGTAGCTGTAAAATCTCTGCTGCATCATTCTCCATCTATTGACGATATTTACAATTCAGTGAATGCCTTAAAACAATATGCGCAGTCACATGGAGCTGAAATAACCAGCCAGCCGATGCTGAATATTTCATCGCTTGATTCCAATCAATTTCAAATGATGGTAGCCTTGCCGATCAATAAAAAATTAAGCGGTAACGGTAATATATTATTCAAGCAAATGATCCCGGGCAATTTTTTGACAACAACCGTAACAGGCGGCCCTTCTGCAGTTGCAAATGCGCAAAAGCAACTTGTAAACTTTATGAATGATTATCATAAAACATCAATGGCCATCCCATTTCAGGTACTCATTACTGATCGCAATACGGAGACTGATACAACTGAATGGGTTACCAAACTGTTTGAGCCTGTGATGAAGTGATCGAAAAATTTCAATGAACTGTATAAATTTTCTTACACTATTTCTTAAATCGTATCACCATAGCACTATCACTATTTCTTGCTAAAACATAAGCCGGTGCCTTCCCGATATTTATTGACCGTATGTGCCTTGTTTGTCCTTTTATCTGCAGACCATTCAGGCTTTCTGCGGTGAATTTATTATTTCCCTGATTTAATAAAATTGTTCCGAAATCTGCATCGTACCTGCCCATCTGAATATTATTATCATAATAGTTTCCCACTAAAAGTATATCAGGTAAATTATCACCGTTTGCATCTACAACAACAGCATCACGATATGGCGAAAGCTGCGCCTGCCAAGGCATTGCCTGTACTTCAAAATTTAAATTCCCCTTATTTATTAAAATGGCATTTGAAAAATAATCTGCAGTTAAGGTATCTGATGATTGTAATTTTTGTTTTGTGAAAAGGTCTTCCAGCGAAGCTTTTGCAAAATCTTCTGCATACAAAAATTTCTTCTTCATGATGGGAATTTGTTTCTGTATCTCATCTTTTGCTGCAAAAGGAATTTCTTTTCCTGCGAGATAATAAGTAAGTATCTGTTCCTTTTTACCATTATCATCAAAATCATTATAATACAATCTTACGGGTTCATCTTCTGAAGCCTTCAGCCTGCTGTTCAATCCAAGATTTCCAGCTATCAGATCAATGTTGCCGTCATTATTCAGATCAACAGAAACGATAAAATTCCACCATCCTTTTTTATCACTCAGCACTTTCTTTTCAAAGCTTCCGTTATGATTTATGAAAGCAATAATACCACCCCATTCGAGCGAGAGAACCAAGTCTTTTTGACCATCCTTATTTAAATCGCACCATAATGCCTGCGTCACGAAACCTATATGGGATAATCCTTCCGCGTATTTATCCGTTACATCAATAAATTTTCCTGTACCGTCATTTTGGAGAAGATAAGACTGGGGAACCTGGCCATAATTCCATGGAACTGATCTGCCACCTATAAATAAATCAATATTCCCGTCTCCATTAAAATCACAAGGCACCACACAGGAAGCGTTCATAAATATATTTGAGAACGCATCGTTAAATCTTTTCAAATTCCCTTTGCCATCATTGAGATAAATACGCGGCATGAGGTTAACATCATTTCCATAAAATTCATTGCCGCCGCTTGCCACAACAAGATCCATATTCCCATCATTATTTACATCAACCCAACAGGCATCCACATCTTCAAAAGTGCTGTCTTTATCTAAATCGGGTTGAACTGTTTCTACAAATTTGCCTGCTTTTGTTTGTAAAAAAACAGCGCTTTTTTCCCATTTTGAAGAGCCTATAAAAACATCATCCAAACCATCATGGTTGATATCAGCAACAGCTAATCCCGGTCCTTCAGTAGAAAGCATGTGCGGTATCAATGGTTCGCGATCAAATTCCTGAAAAGCATTTTCTTTATGCAAATAATTTAATCCGGTTTGTTTTGTAATATCTTCCATTGGCTTCGTCTGATTTTTAAAATAAGAAGTCAATGTTGTGTAATCAAATTTTGGAAGACCCCTGTGATAAGTAATAAACAGTGTGGTGTCAATCTTTGAATAAGCAACCTGCTGATAAGTATTGTCGGGCCAAACCAATAAAAGAGAATCTATTTTTGTATTGTACAAACCAATGTGGACAGGCGTTTCAGCACTTGACAGAAAGCCACGCGCAGGAAATTTTTCATACGTTCTTATGCCTCCGTTTGCGTAAACAATCACTTTAGCACCTATTGCATTTATATTTTTTTCAGAACCTTTTAATTTCAATTCGAGATAATGCCTGTCTTTTTGATCTCTCGTTTTATTTTCATAAAGCATTGCAGGCTCATCAATATTGTTTACCGCAACATCGAGGTCTCCGTCATTATCAAAGTCAGCCGAAACAGCACCATTTGAATATGTTGACTTTTCATTTCCTATCTTGTTTTCTTCGTCAGAAAACAATAATTCTCCATTGTTACGGTAAAACTTATTGGGAATTTTTATTTGAGGAAACTTATCAATCAATGCCATATCCTTTTCGTCAAGATTCTTTTGCTGGATCTTTGTTTGCACTTCATCATTGGAAACAAAATTTACATAATCAATATCATTTAATCTTTTGGGAATACCGTTAGATATAAATAAATCTTTTAAGCCGTCATTGTCAAAATCAATCCATAATGGGGACCAGGACCAGTCTGTGGCGTATACACCTGAATACAATCCCACTTCGCTGAACATACCATTGCGCCTGTTTAATTGCAGATTATTTCTTGTATATTGATATCCGTAACCGTAACCGATCTTATCATAAAACAGATCATATTGATCTTCTCCAAGCGACCGCTTAAGTATATACGGATCAGAGGGCAGCATATCCATTGTAATGATTTCGGGATAAGCGTCATTGTTTACATCTGCCACATCAACCCCCATTGAATATTCGCTGGTATGCATCATGCAATCAGTTGATTCATCTTTGAATGTGCCATTTTTTTGATTGATGTATAAGTAATCATTCTCATGAAAATCATTGCAGACATACATATCAGGGTAGCCATCAAGATTAATATCTGAAACTGCTACTCCCAAACCATATCCCAAAATGGAACTGTGTATTCCTGTCTGAGCTGTGACATCAGTAAACTTGTTATTGCCGTCATTTCTGAAAATATGATCACCTGAAGAAGGGTTGATAATTTTACTGATTTCATTACGCGGACCGAATGTGCCGTTTTGATGAATAGAATGGTTTAATAAAAACATATCAATGTCACCATCTCCATCATAATCAAAAAAAACTGCCTGTGTACTGAAACCTGAAAAGTCTAAACCATATTCTTTCGCCTCATCTTTGTAATGAGGAATTCCGTTTTTGTCAATTCCCTGGCAGATTAATAATTGGTTATGGCTGTGCAGTTTTTTTAAATTGCTTACACGGCAAATATAAATATCAAGCAACCCGTCATTATTGATATCAACAACAGAAACACCTGTTGACCATCCTCCGTCTTCCGGAATATTTGCTTCAGCAGTTACATCTTTGAATTGCAGTTTACCTTCATTCAAAAATAATTTATCGTCTCCCTGGTTAGCTGCGAAAAAAATATCAATTTTCCCGTCATTATTAAAATCACCTGCCCCTACTCCTGCACCATTATAAAAATACATGTAATCAAAAACATTAAAATCCTGTGTAGGTGTAAGTTTATTTGTAAAATTTAAACCTGTTTGAGAATTATCAAGTAACTCAAATAATACAGACTCATTTTTTTTTGCTGTACAATTTGAAAGAAAAATAAAAATGAAAAATAAGCAAAATAAATGGAGGTATTTTCTTATTAGCCTGCTCATAAAGTTGTCTTGATTGATTTTGCTTTGATACAATAGTGCATCGTTTTATTTTTTGTCTTTTGCATTTGAAGGATCGTTTAACAGGTACAACGCCGGGTAGTCATCATTGCGCAAAAACAGGATATATTTTTTTTGTTTGGAAAAAAGAGGACTTATATCTCTTACCTGGCCTGTAAGTTGCAAACCTGATTCAGCAGGTTCCACCCATTTAAAGCCATCTTTTCCATCGTTAATCAGCACTTGGCCAAAATTTCCGTCAAGGCGTTCTAATTGCGGGAGATACCCGAATTGATTTCCTGCTAAAATTAAATCAGGTTTACCATCTCCATTTACATCAGTACATAAAACTGCATTAACTGAAGAGAATTGAACCATTTGCGGAAGTTTTTGCAATGTAAAATTTCCATTGCCATCATTAATTGCAATGCATGAACTTGGATAGTTGAATTGTTTCACCACAGACTTTTTCAAAATATCAGAAGGGAATAAATCCTGTATTGACTTTTTAGCATATTGTTCATGGCGTAAACTTTGCTTCTTTATAAGAGGTATCTGTTCTTCCATTTCATGTTTTAAAAATACCGGTTTATCTTCTCCATCTACCGTTCTGGTAATGATTTTATCTACAGTTCCATTTTGGTCAAAATCATTCAACCATAATTTTACAGGGTTCTTGGCATCTGGGCAGAGATAAAAATTTTCTCCCACATTCCCCAATATCAAATCGGCCTTGCCATCACCGTTGAGGTCTTTTGCAACAACAGTTTGCCACCATCCGTATAAATTATTGAGGTTGCTTTTTACTTCATTAAAATGATCTCCGTTGTATGAAAAAATGCGAGGTGACATCCAATCCCCCACAATTACTAATTCCTTTTCTCCGTTTCCCGAAAAATCTCCCCATGCAGCACCTGTGACCATTCCTATATTTGCAATATCCGGATTTTTTGATTCTGCAATATCGGTAAAATGCCCATGCCCGTCATTTACCAAGAGATAACTTCTGGGAGATTCTCCGTAATTGTGAGGTACGCTTCTTCCTCCGACAAATAAATCTAAAAACCCGTCTTTGTTAAAATCATCAGCGGTTATTACACCTATATTCATATCGTTATCGGGAAATGCTTTTGGTTCAATAGTAAAATTCCCTTTACCATCATTCTTATATAAACGCATTTGCATTTCGCGGCTTGAAGGCGGCGAGCTGTTGCCACCAGGGCCAATTATAAGATCCAGGTCACCGTCATTGTCTGCATCAAAAAACAGAACAGCTTCGTCTTCAGATCCAGGAAATTGAAGAAATACGCTTTCGTCTTTTTTTATAAATTGCCCCGACGGTGTTTGCAAATATAACTGTCCAGGTTGGTCGACTGTCCCCCCAATATATACATCAGGCAAACCATCCCCATTAACATCTCCACATGCAGCTTTCGGCCCTTCACGGGAAAGCATTTGAGGAATATTTCTTTCATAATAAAAATCTACATAATCATCTTCTGTATGTTTATCAAAATTACTTTTTACAGAAGTGAGTATTGTGTTAATGATGGAATGAGATGTATCCATCATTACTTTATTATTATCAGGTTGCGGGATAATGTGCAAAGTATCAATAGATGGTTTCACATAAGTGGAAACCGACCTGTCGGGCCAGTCAATAACCATAGAATCAATAACAGCAGCTTTGCCCAAACCTATAACCTGTTTGTAATCCACAGAAGATTGAAAGCCACGGCTGGGAACAACTTCGCGGCTTAAAATTTGGTTACCCACATAAAGTTTTATTTTGCTTCCGATAGCAAAAGTGTTTTTTCCTTTGCCTTTCAGAAAAATGCTTATATAGTTATTATGATTAATAATGCGTGAATTATTTTTATAAATAAATGCCTGTTGGTTTTCATTATTGATAACCAAATCTAAAGCGCCGTCATTATTCAGATCGCCATAAGCTGCACCATTAGAAAAAGAAGTTTGGGTGAAACCCCAATCGTTACTTGCATCGTAGAATTTAAGGTCGCCCTGATTTTTAAATGCTTTATTGACCTGAGGATTGCGGGGAATTTTTGAAAGTATTTTATCGATATCTTCTTTTTGTCCTGTCAGCACCATTTTGTGGTATACTTCATCAGCAAAAAAATCCATAAAATCTAAATTGGTCACATCCCTGTTTACCCCGTTACAAACATAAATATCATTGAGTCCGTCATTATCGGCATCAAAAATCAATGCACCCCAACTCCAATCAGAAGCAGAAACACCCGCATAATTTCCAATATCAATAAATTTACCGTTCTTATTATTTAACTGAAGGCAATTTTTCATGAACTGGTGATAAAATCCTGCTTTCTCTTTTGCTCTGTAGAGATCAATATTATCGAAACCGCCAAGCGTTTTGAGCCTGTAATCATCTGCCGGCAGCATATCAGTAGTAAATATATCAGGATAGCCATCATTGTTTATATCACCAATATCAGCACCCATTGAAGAAAAGCTTGTGTGTTCCAAATAGTCTTCAGCCTCATCCTTAAAAGTGCCGTTGCGCTGGTTAATATACAAATAGTCTCTTTCATAAGAATCATTAGAGACATATATGTCAGGCCATCCATCACCATTAATATCAGCGACTGAAACACCTAACCCAAAACTGATAAGACCACCATGAATACCAGCCTGTTTTGTAACTTCGGTAAAATGGCCATTATCATTCCTGTAAAGGTGATCGCCACCTCCCTTTAGAAAACCTGCAACGGGCCATTGATCAGCAGGCAAATCTCTGCGATTAGCATATCCTAACTGATTTACAGGAATCGGGCTGTTATCAATAAGGAAACAATCTAAATCTCCGTCACCATCATAATCAAAAAAAGAAACTTGCGTAGCATACCCTGAAAAATCCAATCCGTATTTTGCAGCAGATTCAGTAAATGTGCCGTCATGATTGTTAATATATAATTGATTTTTCCGCCCACTGTCTTTCATGTGACCCGAGTTACAAACATAAATATCAAGCCAACCATCATTATTTATGTCAACGAAAACAACTCCGGTGCTCCATTGGTTATTTTGAAAAATTCCTGCCTTTTTAGTTATATCTGTAAATTTAAAATTCCCTTTATTCAGGTATAACTTGTTTTCTCCCATGTTGGAAGTAAGGAAAATGTCAGGCAGGCCATCATTGTTAATATCACCTATTGCTACACCACCTCCGTTATAAAAGTTACGAAATACAAAACTGTTATTAAGTTCCTGATCCTCTACATTATTTTCAAAATCGATTCCGGTACTGTCCATTAATTGAAAAAGCGGTAATACCTTAACCACATTACTATGACAGGAAATCATTGTAACTATACTTGAAAAAAGAACAGCTTTTAAAATACATTTCATTTGAATGGATTATAGTACAAATATAAAAAGGGTATTAATAAATACCCTTTTTAAAAAACTTATTGAAAATCAAATTGCTTCTAATAGCCTGTATTTTGCTTTAGGTTAGGATTTGCAGACAAATCCGCTGTTGGTATCGGGTAGATGTCATACATTGGCGCGTCGGTTGGTTTATATTGCCAAATCACATTAAATACTCCAAAACGCAATAAATCTGTTCTACGCATTTCTTCCCAATATAATTCACGTCCTCTTTCAGCCAGCATAGTACCAGGATCGTCAACATTAGAAGCGTCTACAAGCGCAATAGATGGCATAGGTTGTGCGCCTCGTGCAGTTCTTAAAGCATTTACCAAAGCCAATGCGCCAGCATTATCAGGAGCTGCTTCACGCATTTTTGCTTCTGCAACCATCAAAACAACATCAGGATAACGGAATATTTGCACCCAGTTTCCAGAAGGTCCTTCATAATATGTTGTTCCCTTTGTAAAATCAGGTACATATTTAGGAACTCGGATACCCGTAACTTCAAGATTAGAACCTGTTTCTATCATGTTGGAGGCTATAGTAGGATCAAATGCTAAAGCATTTCCCTTTCTATCCATCAAAGCCACTCCATTTACGTCATATTGCTGTCCGATTTGAAAACCAGGGCGCTGTCCGCTAATATTTGTAGCACCATTATAATATCTTCCGCCTAACCTTGAATCAACAGCTGTATCGGGATTGTTAATAGCACTTACATTTGGAAAGTTAGTTACGCCTGTCAATGGAGTAACTGCTCCAAAACTGTTATAAAAATCACTTGTAGTGGAAAACCCATTCCAGCCTGCATTAGGTACATAGGCAGCTTCCTGATTATAATGCTCGGTCATCATCCAAAATGCATCAGGTCCACTATTGTTGGCGGAGACTCCGGAGGTGTTTGCATATGCAAATATAGATTCAGTTGAACCACTATTTGTCGCATTAAAATTATCAAAATAATTTGCCATGTATGAATACTGGCCACTATTAATAATTGCATTTCCTAAGGTTATCACTTGTTGCATATCAGCATCAGCAAAAGTTGGTGAAGTTCTGTTTGCAAACATTCCTCTATTTAGATATAATTTCATTAACAAAGTATTCCCTGCGTTTTGAGTGGCTATGCTTGGTCCCCCCGATGTTGGCAAATTAGGAATGGCCGCAGTTAATTCTGTAATAATGAACTGTGTTGCAGAATCACCGGAAAGCACTTTAGGGGCAAGCAATAAATTGTCACCCGGGTTTCTTATAGGGAATTGTCCATACATGTCTAGTAAGAAATATAAAGATAAATCTCTTAAAAAATATGCCTGAGCAGCCTGAGCAGCTGAAGGTTTAAAATCCAGCACATTGGTTGCATCAAAATTTAACTTATTAAGACTTTCAAAAACGCTTTGAACCTGAGAATGCGCTGCTGTCCATGTATGGTTATGAATAACACGCCAAACTCCGTTATCATCCCAGTCCGGACCTCGGGTAGGAACTAAACTTTCATCGGTTGAGTTTTCTTCCAATGAAAATACATGATCCTGAGCCGTGAATGGAGTGCCAAGATCAACATATGCAGCATTTAATAATAGCTGTACACCTGCAGCACCAACAGCATTTGCAGTTTGTGTACTATTAAGGTTACTTCCTAATGTTTCATTTAATTTAGTACAGCCTGTAATTGCTGCTGCAAACAAAATCAAAGCAACAGAAGCAATCCTGATTTTTTTATATAATTTCATACTGATCAGTTTTTAATTTATTATAAAGAAAAGTTTAATCCAACAGCGATTGATCTGCCGGTAGGATATGGGGCGTATTCGATAGATTGTGAAGGATATCCTCCATTACTTTTATCAATACTAACTTCAGGATCAAAACCTGTGAATTTAGTAATCACAAATAAATTACTACCGGATACATAAACGCTAAGGTTTTTAACCACTTTAGCTACATCGCCAAAAATATATTGTAACCTTACATTCCGCAATTTAAAGTAGTTTCCACTTTCCAAAAACCTTGTAGACGCTTCCACAGCACTTGAAGGTTCCTCTATTGAATTATATGCTGAAGTACCAATATTCACACCTTTACTTATGCCAGATATATCTGTAACACTGGTAGCAGTATTATTATATATCAAAAATCCTCCCGCACCTCCTCCATTGATAAGAAGTGATAATTTTTTATATCTTAAAGTTGTACTTACACCATACAAGGTATGAGGATTAGGATCCCCAGCAAAAACAGGCCCTTTGCCGGCAGAGTCAACTATTTGATTACCATTATTATCAAATCCCTGAAAAGGTTTTAAATAGAAAGCATCCAAAGGTTCATTATTTGCAATTGCTTCAGCAAACGCACCACTAACTCCTTGACCGTTTACTTGTCCAGTTTGAATCAATGCACCTGTATAATTTGTCAGAAGGTTTTTATTATTGGCTATATTAAAACCTATATCCCAACTAAAATTAGAACTTTGCACTAAATTTGCTCCGATTGAAAATTCAAACCCTTTATTGCTTAAAGTTGCATTAAGGTTCTGCCAGGTACTTGTTGCAGGAGCAGGTTGAATTGCCTGACTTTGATAAAGGAGGTCAGTTGTATTTTTATCATAATAATCAAATGAACCATAAATCCTTCCTTTCATCAATCCATAATCAAAACCAAAATCCGTGGATGTAGTTTGTTCCCATTGAAGATTTGGATTATAAACGTTTACCTGTCCAAACGTATTATATGCGGAAAAAGCAAATTGCTCTTCGGCAGAACCCGCAGGATACTCCTGATTACCTGTAATACCATACGAAGCTCTTATAGCCAAGGTTGAGAAAACTTTACTGTTTTTCATGAAATTTTCATTACTCACAGTCCAACGACCTGCTACAGAAGGGAATGTGCCATATTTGTTATTTGCACCAAATTTGCTTGATCCATCATCTCTTAAAGTAGCTGTAAGAAGATATTTATCATCCCAATTTAAAATAGCTCTTGCAAAAAAAGATTGTATTTCAATTTTAGGATCTAAATAAGTAAAAGGCAGAAATTGAGTATTCCCATCTTGTAACATACTTGTATATAATACGGGAACTATCGTTTGCTGAGTCAGGTTAGTATTAAACCCTGTAGCACCAAAAGCATTTGCAGAGTATTGGCTTGTCCAATACTCATATCCTCCTAATGCAGTCAAATGTAATTTTTTAGTTATGTTTGCATTATACGTCAATGTATGTGTAAAAGTTTGAGAATTTAGTTTAGCATTTTGGATTACTCCTAAACCCAAACCTGAAATACCTGAATACCCGCTTAACCAACCATCATAGTTAGTATTTCTGCTTCCAGCGCTATTATTGATGGAATAGAGCAGCTTATATTCCAAATTAGGCAATATTTTGTATGAACCGGAAATATTTGCCAAAACGGTATTTGTTACAGCCCTATCATTTACAGCTCCTATTAAAGCCAAAGGATTACCGGTACCAGTGGTCGGTTGATTGTATGTACCGTCCGGATTATAAAATGAAAATGTAGGGTTCCATTGAAGCGCGGCAGTAATTGCATCCCCCTGAGATCCAACCGTATTGCCTATAGCAGTAAATGTATGCCCCACATTACCCTCAACTAAATTAAAGTCTATTGTTAATTTTTTATTCAACCCATAAGTTGTTCCGCTGAAAGTTCCCACATATTTGTCCAATCCGGTATTTTTTATAAAACCCTGTGGATCAGATGCATAAAAAGAAGCGCGGTAACGACCATTTTCGTTACCACCACTAATAGCAAGATTATAAGCTTGCGTAACAGTAGAATTTGTAATAGCATTTAACGCATCTGTCGAATGTCCGCCATTGATAAAAGGACTATCAGCATTTGGCACGTTATACTTTGTGAGCGCGTTTACAAACTGGGAAGACGAAAGCACACCAAACTTTTTCATATAACCTGCATACGTGCCATATGATACACCAGCGTCTATTTTCATTCCTCCTGAAGCTGTGGCCTTTTTCGTAGTAATTTCGATTACCCCATTGGCACCTCTTGCACCATAAATTGCTGCCGCAGATGCATCTTTTAGGATACTTATAGAAGCAATATCATTAGGATTAATGAATAGTAATGGATTGGATGCTGGTGTCGTACCAAAACCTGTAATTGTTGCTTGCGGTTCAGCATTTCTGCCATCCAGCGGTACCCCATCAATGACATAGAGAGGATTGTTTGATGCGCGAAGCGAACTACTTCCGCGTATTTGAATTGTAGTACCAGCACCAGGTTCACCACTATTTACGGTAACTAATACACCTGCAACTTTACTTTGGACCAATTGGTCAGGAGCAGATATACCACCCTGATTAAAATCTTTAGCCCCGACTACAGATACAGCACCAGTCAGATCTTTTTTCCGAACACCTCCATAGCCAATCACAACCACTTCATTTAGATTTTGGTTGGAAGTAGTCAATGTTACAGTTACTGAAGTTTTCCCGGAAATGCTAACATCCTGTGCGCCAAATCCCACATAACTTACAGTTAATGATTGAGCGCTAGGCGGAACGGAAATTGTAAAATTACCAGTTGCATCAGTTGATGTTCCGGTTTTTGTTCCTTTTACCAAAACAGATGCACCAGCAACCGGAGCGCCTTTGTCATCTGTTACTTTTCCTGAGATAGTTGTGTTTTGAGCCCATGATATCTGCATGATTAACAGAAGCGGGCATAAGAGTAGTACTCTTAGGAATCGAGTTGTAGTCATATTGACAGGCAGTTTTTAGTTACTTAACAAAAGAAACAGTTCGTTTTTAATGTTAAGAGTTTATTAAAAAAAAATACAGCTTTTTTTAAGACATTGATTTTAAAAGAGATGTTGCATCAATTCGCAAATTTTTTAAAATCGATAGTCTTAATATTTGTAAAATT
>Ga0206909_1024_pt2 | contig 33154 bp, 17 predicted proteins | sample Alteio_BWOrgHeat_76_FD_152943 | JGI IMG/M metagenome (GOLD analysis project Ga0206909, IMG submission 152943) | Enriched cells from forest soil in Barre Woods Harvard Forest LTER site, Petersham, Massachusetts, United States -... | ecosystem: Environmental > Terrestrial > Soil > Temperate forest >...
CTCAACTTAGTGTATGTTTGGTTACCACAACGCAATCAAACACACGTAAGGAGACGCCGTGAGTATAGATATCACATTTTCAAATACGAGTCACCCAAAATCAATTTTAACAGAATTAAAATTCGCAAAAGGATTGCCTTTTAGTGAAATGTTGTCATCAGAAAGCATAGCTAAAAGTATCGCAAATATAGAATATCGTGAGCGTATTTTTTCGCCTGATGTAGTGCTTTGGATGTTTTTATCTCAAGTTCTTGATAATGATCAATCACTTCAGGCGGCTGTGACACGCGGCATTGCATTTTTTCTTAGTCACGACAAGGAAGCACCATCTCCTAATACTGCAGCTTATAGCAAAGCTAGAACGCGGTTACCTGAAGAGTTGCTGTTTGAAAATGAAATCGTGGTAAAATACCCGCTACGAGCTCACAGCCCAGTTTTACGATCCGCTGGTCTTGATAAATGGATAGAGTCAATATCATGGCTTGGTAACCGAAAACTGAAATTTCAATGGGGATAAGATATGGTAAAATTAATCCCTTATTATGAGGATTGAGGGTCAGCGAAAATCACTGTTAGAGAAAGATGGGGTGAGCAGTTACTCATTTTTTATAATAACGAGAAACCACACCAATCATTAAAATATAAGACTCCAAAAGAGGTTTATTTTTAGACTATTTCGTTAGCATTAACTGCTAACGTTAACCCCGAGGATTGTATCTTAATTTCGTCAATCCGTGGTCTAAAGAAGGGGCCGCCGCAGAATTAAGGCTTCTTACAAACAGGAGAAGAGGTTCATGCAAGAAAATTTAGATATTCTGACGGCATTTGATTCTCTCTTAAAAATCCATCTGAACAAAAAAACACCTGAAGTTTTTTCACAAGTGAGAATCATTTATTTTTTAGGCAAAATACTAAAAATTGATCTGAAAGATTATTTTTCAAAGCATCTAATTGAAATAACCGCTTGTTTCAAAGAGATGGACATTATTGCCAGAGATGAAAAAACGCGCATAGAGCTTAGGAATTTTTTATGTCTTATCCAGGAAGCATTTCAACTCTATCATGTTGAGATTCTTCTGAATGACAAAAATTACTATGATATCAGTCATCCCTGGGAAAAATGCAGTCAGGACAATACCCATACAGAAGATGCTTTAAGTTATTTATTTGGTCCGGAAGATAATCAAGGATATGGCTATGGTTACCAAATAGGACAATGTATACAACAGTCTCCGTCAGAATTGACCCAAAGGAAACAAATCAGTTTTTTATTGCGTTTTGCCTTACCGGTATTATCCAGAAGATTGGCGTTAAATGGGATTGACGCTGCAGATTTTTACAGGATCATTTGTTACATCGAATCGCTGATGGTAAGCATAAAACCTGAGCTCTCAGAAACGGAAAAGAAATTCATCTATCGATTTTATGAAGCGTGTTTTATCTATCAACAAAAAAATCTCGTGAGCATTTTTAAAAAAGAAGAAGATTTTTTGGAAACATTAAAAAAACTCAATGAAAACTATCCTCAGGGCAGTCTGTTAAAGGTACAGCATCTTTCACTGTTGCTGGAGCGTTTTTCCAAAGACTTTGCCAAATACACATTAAGTCCCGAAGACCTGAATCGGGTTTTATCCATCACTCAGGAAGTCTTTCAAGAAGCAGTCTTTTCAATAGATTGTACGAGTGCGAAAGAAATATTATCTGAAAGCCGAAAAGATTTTTCAGGATTCCTGGACAATAGAAAACACACTGTCTTCAAATGCCAGGAAAATAGCACGACAGCAGTACAAAAGCTCTTGAATCTTTTTTTGAAAAACAGTCTGGCGTTGTTGGGAGAACCGCCTTGCAAACTGGGTTTATTGTTATTGGGATCCAGCAGCCGCTATGACAGAGGGCCTTATTCAGATCTGGAAGTAGCTTTACTCTATGAGCCTTTTGAAAAGGATTCGGCTAAAAAACACGAAGTGGCGCATTATATCGCGACACTGATTGCTTTACTTGAAATTCAGGTGGTATTTTTAGGAGAATCTCACCCTGAAAATCAAGGCTTTTGGCTGGATGGCAGTACCTCTGTCAGATGTCATGCCTATTTGCGCGCTGACGTTGAGGGCATCATCAAAAAAGGCTTAAGAGAAAAAGAAAGGCATGATAAGATGCCTGTACCCAAAGAACAAAATCCGCGCAATTTAAAGTTACATTCCTTTTTATATGACCCGTCAGCCTATTCTTTAGTCCAGCCTTTATTAGTCAATACAGAATGTGGCGGAGCAGAACTTTTTGGGGATTATATAAGAGCATTAAAAGCGTATCTTGATGAAACGCCCAATGAACTTTTAGCCAAAGAATTTTTTGATCTTTTGCATTCTGGAAAACTGGAATCCATTGAAGTTCCCAGGCATTTAACCAAACGAAAAATGATTGCCTTATGGGTCTGGTGGGATGTTTTAAGATGTTTGCCGGATCATGTGAATTTATCCAGCGGCGAAATAGATCTTAAAAAAACCTTTCATAAACCGATTGCTTATTTTGCAATGGGTTTAAGACTTTACTATAACCTTCCCGCTTCCAATCTTGAAAACAGCTTTATTGAAGCGGTCAGCAAAAAAATACTTTCTCCCTGGCTGGGACAATTTTTAATTCAATTGCTGGAATGGAGCATTGAGCTAAGATGCAGGACGCATCTTCAAGCTAGACGTCAGGTTGAAACCATCGACATAAAAAAAACCTTTTCTCCGGTAGAGCAAAAGCGCACAGCAGTTATCTTGCGGCTCTTTAATCTAATGGAAAAAGCGATGCGCCATTATCTTAAAAATATCGCGACAATAAAGATAGAATTTGAACTGGATAAAATTATCGCTGATTATTTTCAGGCAAGCTTGCAGGAGAGCCAAAACAAAGAAGATTATGAAAACTGGTTTTTAGACGTCAATGCCTATCTTCTGTACACCAAAGGACTGCTTGAAACTCATCGATACTATTATCGTCAAATCCCGGAAGCCTATAGGAAAGATTGTCTTTTGTCAGGAAAAGCCTATTTTGAGTCTGACAAAGATACAAAATATTGGCGGACTGAAGAAGATTTTTGGATAAAACTCTGGGATGCTCCTTTATCGGACGGCAGCAGAACAAAACATATTCAGGAAAAAGCTGTTTGGCATAAAATGTTATCGTCATTGGTCACAGATGATATCCCAGTTTCTGAGAAGATTTTAAAAGTAAGCATAACCAGTTTAACAATCGGCAAACATTATTTGGCTCCTGCGTTGGTTAAGCATCTATTAACAAATCCGTGGATAGACAAAAATGGAAAATTCGCGGATAAAAAAACACATCCCAACGCCAGAAAGATGCCCGGCAATCACCTGGTAATTCCCTGGCCGCCTGATAGTCCGCAGTTTTATTTCAAAGTGTATCCCGAATATCCGTTGGTGGAATTGTTTCTTAACGAGCTGACGCGCCGTCTGGGGTATTATTCGCCCCGGGAAGCGGATCTTTGGTTTTGGCAATGCGGTGATGTCAGTTATCCTGTACTCGTGTCTCAGGCGGTAGCGGGGCAGAGCTTACAGACGGTGTTAACCCAAAACCTTCCTTTGCAACTCAATGCGCATGCGTTTAGTCAATCGATGGTAATGAGCGCTTTAAGCAGTCAGGAAGACAGCAAACCAGACAACAGCATGGTATTTTATGATCCGATAGATGGGCCGCGCATATGCCTTATCGACGCAGACCGCTGGTTTGTTCCCGCATTTAAAGACACCCTGTTGCACGCCAAAGATATTGTATTTTGTTTGGCAGAGATGAACGCGCCGGTGAATGCACTGTTTCGGGAAGAGTTTTTGAGTATCAACCCAAAGGATGTTCTTCAAGCCTGGGTTCTGGCAATAGAAAGCCTGGGCAATCAATGTATAGTGACATTTGGTGAAAAAATAGAAGCTTATTTTAGCGGATTCACCCGAACGGCAGAAAAAATGACTTTGCTGTTGCCGCCGCTTAAATTTCACGCGGTCCGTGAATTGTTTGATCAGATCCAACTGTTGCAGGATGTGTTATCAGTGGCATCCAGTCCGCCGGCTACGCATTGGACATTATTGTCTAAAATCAATTCGCGGTTGGCGAATCATTATAGATTGGCACATGAAAAAAAGAAAAAACCGCTTGAGCGTTTCGAATATGCGGCCGGACATGCCTATATTCGCAGTAAAGAAAATTACCATGAATATTTTACCAGCAAAATTGATTTTAAAACACAGATGCAGGATATGTGGGAGGGATTGCCGCCGCATAATAAGGTCAAAGAAAATTGGATAAGAGACATTGGCATAGCCAAAATACAATTGCTGGGTTTCATGGAAACTGATCAAAAAATAAAGGAAGCTCAGCAAGCCTTAAAAGAGGGAAATAGCGAGCGATTTAAACAGCTAAGTTTAATGAACAAAGAAAAGATATTACAGGCATTGGATTGGTCTGAACTAACCTCAAAAACACAACGATCGTTAATGACCTTTTTGGCGACGCAAGGTCATTGGTTGAATATCATGATCAATAACTGTAGTGAAATCACTGACAGCGACATGCAGGCTTTGCTGAAAAAAAGCCCCGCACTCAAACGGCTTTCTTTAATAAACTGTCCTCAGCTCAGCGACAACATTTGGACAGCTTTACCAGAAAAAGATTGTTTACTGACCGTCATTTACTTAAAACAGCTGCCTCGCATGAAATACTTAGGTTATGTGGGAAGGCTTTTACGCTATGCTGAAAAATGTTTGATTCTCCCCAATTTACAAACCTTATCGATTATTGAATGCCTTAATTTTGCGGAAGTCCATATAAAGGCTGAGATATTAGAGACCCTAACGCTCCATAAGCGCAAGGTGAAAGACGATTATTACGCTGTAAGCATTTCTGATTTCCCAGTGGGATGGGTGGAATTAAGTATTTTACAAACCCAAAGTCAAAGCTTAAAACAGGTTGATTTGGCAGCATGGGGTGCTGATAACCCCTGGCGTTTATTGATGAATGAAAACTATACCTGCCAGTTAGAGGCGTGTCATCTGAACTACAAAGCATTTAAAGGCGCCACGCTTGATCGTGAGCAAAGCGAAGTTTTAAGCCGTGTATTTGCCTTGATTGCGCAGTGCCCGGTATTACTGGGGATAGCCTGGCAGGATTATTTCTATAGCCCTGCGTTCATTCAACAAGCGGTGACCTCCTTAAGCGCTATTTTTGAAACTGCTCAATTAAAATATAGTGATATATCGCACGAGCGCCGAAAACAACTGTTGCAGGCTGCCAGGCATTTATTGGCGGATGCTTTAGCATATGAAAAGCTGTTGTTTACTGTGATACAGACATTGGGAATGCTTGTTAAAGACAGTGAATTTACTGAAAAGAAAGCGAAGATAAATTTGGACAAATACCAGCTAAAGCAAAAAAAGCAGGGAATAGATACGATATCTGACCCAATGATTGCGCAATCTCTCAAGAATTTGGAAAATGAAAGCACGGATGAGAAAATTCAGATAGCCATCCTGTTGGGAGATGCAGGAGATGCCAGAGTGGAAGTAATAACCGCCCTTGAAAAGTTGCTGAAAGATAAAGACCCGGACGTTAACGTACAAGCAGCAGGAGCGTTCATCAAATTAGGCAAAGAATCACCCATCATTATTAACCTATTGATAAGTGCAATGGAAGATATAGACGCTGCCATCAGAGTCAGAGCAGCTGCACAACTGGGTAATATCAAAGAGATTTCCACAGAAATAATCAAGGCGCTCATCAATGCATTGAAAGACCCGGATTCTTATCCGGTGAGAATTCAAGCGGCGGAATCGCTTGAGAAGATTGTCAAAACCTTAAAAGCACAGATCGCGCAGCGCTTTAACCAGTTTAATACAGAAAATGTGTTACCCTTGAAAGAGCAGGCGGAGATTATTAACGTACGCGAAAACTATCAGGGCGGAGGCCTTTTTAGAGTAAAAAGGATAAATTTGAATGCCAGCCAAACCAATACGCAAACAACACAAAATTCTCCCGACAATACTTTTACATAATAATTAATTTTATTGCCTGAAACTTTATATTTAGGGAGATTTGCCAAATGCAGGAAAACTTACAGGAACGCTTAATTATCGCGATCGATGCCAATAATTTAGAACAGTTTCAAAATCTGCTCGATACTGCAACCGAAGTTCAAAAAGCCAATGCCGCGATTTTAGCTGCCTTTGCCAACAAAATAACGATGGTTCAAGCAGTGATAGAAAAAGACGCCAATATTAACCATGTAGATAAAGACGGCAACAGCTGTCTGCATTGGGCAGCGTATCGCAACAATCCAGAGATGATTCAATTAGTATTGGCGCAGGGCGCTAAAAATCAGGCAGATAAAAATGGCAAAACGCCAATGCACATTGCCGAAGAAAATGGCTATACAGAAGCTTTTGCCTTACTGCTTCAGCATTTTTGGGTTAGTCAGAATACATTAGTGATTACGGATGACATTCCAAAAAGTAGAGCGCCCCTTCGGGAATACATGATAAACGAGCAGAATATCAACAACACTGATAAAGAGGGCCGCACTTGTTTACATTGGGCAGTGCATTATAACTATCTTGAGATGATTCCATTATTGCTGGCGCGCGGCGCCAACCATCAGGAAGACAAGAATGGCAAAACCCCAGCGCACCTGGCGGAAGCAAAGGGTTATATAGAGGCGTTTGCTTTGTTGGTTCAGCATTTTTTGATGGCGCCGTTTAAGCTGGATGATCAGAAGGTATTAGCTGCTACTGATGATATTTTTGAAGAAGAAAAAAACAAAAAGTCGATTTCGGCTGATACCCTAAATTTATTAATAAAATTCCAGATCAAGAAGCAAGACATGGATTTGGCAGGTATTGAATTAGAAGACTTAGAGCGAGCCGCTCATCCCACTTATTTAGGGAAGCTTTTATATTTTATTGTATCGGCCAACATTGTCCGGACCTTAATGTTGTGGCCGTTTATGCTTCGAGGAAGCATTAAATTAGATGAGGAAACAAAATCAACACCGGAAAAGAAATTTCCCAGGAACAGAAAATATAAAGAAGAATCTGAATTGATTATCACTGTTTCAGAAAAAGTTGGAACACGTCCTGTGTTGGTAAATGAAGTGGAAACAGAAGTAGAAAAGCAGGAAAATCAACGCTTTTTAGAACCAGATACACTCGTAGTCACTGATGACATGGAGCAAGATGATCCTTCCTCGAAAATAAGCCAGTCGATACGTTGTTCTTTTCCTCTGCTAACATCGTCTGGTTTATTATTTCAATCTGAAAATGTATTGAGAGGTATTGCGGCTGTCCATGCCTTTCATGAAACAGTGGACACACTCATTAACGGCGTTTGGAATGCTTTTTTATCGTCTTTGGTGATTAATGGGATAGTGAATTATTATCTTTATCCTGAAGAACGAGAAGAAAATGGTTTATTGGATACTGTTGGTATTACAGGGTTAAGAAATATCGCTTGTATTCGTTCTATTGATACGATTAAAAATTCTATTTTATGTTCCCCTGGGTATACAGGATACGATGATATATTGTCTTCTGCACTCGGCAATTACTACGTTTGGCCATTTATTGCAGGGATCCCCCTTTTGTTTGGTGTAATGAATGCGACACACGCTTCATGGAAAATAAAACCATTAAGCCAGCAGGATGTTAATGATCTTATATTGCAACTTAGAATATATAAGCCTGGCTATTGGGCAGATGGAATAGGCTGGTTATTCACTGCCGCTATCCCGGATTTATTCCCTCCAGCCGCCGTACTGTTTATGTTACCGCAACCTGTCATAAAACAGACTTTAGAAAAGTTTAAACAAACTATCATTTGGGATGGACGATTAAAGGCTCAGCATCGAAAACAACTATTTGAAGCATTGGTTAACTTTGCCAGGCATCGTAGTCAATTTACGCAAATGAAAGCGATGTCGATGTTAGCAGAAATTGTAGATGGTATTCATTATAAAAATTTACCGATTTTAAAAGAGGAGGGTATAGATGATGAGACACTCAAGGCATTAATAACGATCAAAGCAACAGCCTTAAAAGAATTAGGCTTTTTAGCTGATCATTATAATTTACCCGATACCCCTAAGAGTTTATTCAGACCTTTATTTCGTTATCTTTATGCCAACTATTTAATGTGGAGATTAGGCTATCCACAGCAAAATTTTCTACAGCCGTTATTTTTTGCGATAAAGGGTATTAAATTATATTACACACTGATATTTTACAAAGCTATTATTGGTGGAATCATTGAGATCATTAATCAATATTTAGATGAGCAAGAATGTATAGTACAAGGGAAAAAATGGACATGGATAGACCCATGGCAAAATTATTCTTGCACCTATTGTGGGGATTTACCGATTGGCGTTAGAAGTATTTCTTCTCCATCTGATTGCCTTACTGATTACTTAAAAAATCCTAGAAACTTAAATCAATTGCTAAACATATTTGCCAGATTTAATGCTAGCCAACTTTACAATTTTAACACATTAGATCTTTCTAACCAGAATAAAATTATTAAAGAAAAAAATCTGCCTTTCTTATTAAAGTTTTTAACATTTAAAGGCTTAAAAATAAGCGCTTTTGTTTTGAATAAAAATCGTTTGAGCTATAAAGATATAGAGGCTATTTTTGATTTTTCTAATAATTCATTTTGGTTTAACAAGAAAATAGATTGGGGTTGCCATTTATATCTTACAGATGGAACATTTGAGAGTGGAGGGATTAAGCTATTGGCAGATGGGTTGCAAAATAACCATAAAATTAGAGATCTATATTTATATAATAACAATTTAACTGCTACAGACGCGATTATTCTTGCACAAGGATTAAGAAAATCAAAAGTTGAAGCATTTTGGTTAGATGATAATCCTATTGGTGATATAGGAATTCAAGCCATTGCTGAAAATTTACCTTCTCGGTCATCCTATGTTTATGTGAGAATAAGAAATTGTAACATTACATCGGTAGGATGTATTGCATTAATTAATGCATCTATTCATTTGAATAAAAGAATAGGTTTATTAATCAGCTACAATCCCATCGATTCCATCTGTGCTGAAGCAATTGCGACAGCATTATATAGAATAGGTATTTTAGAATTGGGAGAAGGTGGTTATATTGATGATGTAGGGATAAATGCCTTGGCGCATGCTTTTAAAAAAGGAAATGCAAATCCAATATCTCTTTTTTTAACGGGGTATAACGCTAGTATTGATGTTATGTCTACATTAATAGATTCACTTTCACAAGCGCCGCGGTTACAGGAATTTCGCTATTTTGACAATCGTTTCAACGGAAATTTTAATTATTCAGCTTTAATCCCAAAATTGATTGACGCAATAAATAAGTCAAAGACACTTACTAGTTTTGGTTGGGAAGGTAGAAATGGTTTTGGATGGGGAGACAAAGAAGCTGAGCTGTTTGCCAGTTTTATACAGAAAGGGCAAGCTAAAAATCTTGGCGTATTATGGTTAAATGACAATAGAATTGGTCCAACAGGAATGTATTCAATTGCATGCGCACTTCCCAAAACCAATCTTTGGGAAATATCTTTTAATAATAACATAGTTGGAGCAGGTATAATCTCGCTTGCTAAATATTTAAATGTTGGTGTTAATTATTCATTAGCCTTTGATAATAATAATATTACGACATCAGATATTAGTACTTTCTCCAGTTTGCTAGATTTTAGACAAATTTCTTTTCATGGTCTTTCTTCTAATAATAATTCTATTAATAATGAAGGAGTCATTAAACTTATTAAATTATATCGATCTAGAATATTACCCCTATGCACAGTGTTACCGTTCCAATCTTTATTCGGTACAACATGCCAGATATTGCAATTAGATAATACACATATTAATGCTGAAGGTGCCATTTTAATAGCAAATACACTTGTTGAACGCAAACACAGCCTGTGGATTAATGCGTTAAATTACAAAAAATCTTTTGCGCAAGCAGAATCATCAACTAACCTTATCTCTTTATCTTTATCTAATAATTTTTTGGGAAACACGGGAACACAAGCAATTTGCGATGCTTTGTCTTACACGCATATTGGACGTAATCGACTTATGCTGGATAATACAGGCACTGATACAAGTATTTTAGAAAATTGTGGCATATTATCTTCGGATGCACATTCATTACAATATGAATTATTTTACCCTTATCTTTTATTATATAGAAACTTTCGTGCTGCTCAAGAATCATTTTATGCTGTTTTATATTCCTCTTATTATAAAGAAAAAGAAACATTGTCTGTTGGACAGATAACAATAAAATCTGATGCTTCATCTATGGAGATTATAAATATAATTAATACTTCTTCTCATGTTTTTTATGAAAACAGTGATGTACTGGATGCTTCACATTATTCCGGCAGTGGTACTTTTTTCATTGATTTGAATTCCAAGTGTCTTAAAGAAAATCACGATGAGGATTTTATGAATATACCATTTTTACCAAATACGGTTGGGGTTCGAGGTAGTGTACATAGAAATAATGTCATCATTGGTAATGAAGAAATTTTAATAGATGTCAGCCAAAGTCACCGCACTAATTTTTTACAGCCAGGTAAAAATAATTTACTGCGCCTGGGATTCTTCAGTACCGACCATGTAGTGGTATCGAGAGGGCAAGAAACAGTAGACATTCATGGTTTTGATGCTAATAAAGATACCTTGCATTTAATATCAGAAAATACTATTTATATTAAAAATAATATTACAATTTGCCAAAATGAAATCCTGGAAAATGACATGCCTGCCGCGGTGATTTGTCTCCAGGAAACGACTGTACAATTGCTCAATACACGCTGCGAAGACATTGAAAACAATATTGAAATTAATAATAACGAAGCGCTTGATGCAGCGTATGCAGAAACAATAGATGCAGTTGAACACCATGATTCGTCCATTTTATATGCCAGCGTATTGATGGTTTGCGAAACCTTTGTGAATTCTGTCAGTGCATCTGCTTTGTTTACCGCTGTCCCGATGTTTGTTTCAGAGATTTTATATTGTTCTGGCGGTTATACGCGCGAAGAAACTGAAAAGTTTGGTCAGGAAATCCAAACGCTTTTGATATTAAGCTTTACGGATTCTCCCCATGCAATGGCAGCCAATTTGCTTGCCAGTTGGCTAACCAGCCGCTTAATTGATTCGCCCAATATGATTGCAGCGGTGGGAATGAGCGCCAGTATTGTCGCCACGGTGGCAGGCAGCGCATTAAGCGCGAATATGGCATTAGGCCAGATCGTTTTACAGACGGGTTTTGCGTTGATGGGATCTCTTGTAGGCAGTTACAGCGTATGCTGGGGAATGAATAAAATGAGCAGCGTAAAAGATTATCTGAGCAGTAAAATGTGCTTTTGGTCAAGCTATACCGAAGAAGCAACAATCGAGGAAATAGTTCTGTCACAAAACGTTGTATTGGATGTAAGCCAGGATAGTGCAATATCAAGGTTGGGTACATCTGGTTATTAAAAGCTAAATTGTTTGGAATATTATAGGGAGGTTTGCCAAATGCAGGAAAACTTACAGGAACGCTTAATTATCGCGATCGATGCCAATGATTTGGAACAGTTTCAAAATCTGCTCAATACTGCGACCGAAGTTCAAAAAGCCAATGCCGCGATTTTGGCTGCCTTTGCCAACAAAATAACAATGCTTCAAGCGCTCATTGCAAAAGGCGCGGATATTAACCGGGTTGATAAAGACGGCAACAGCTGTCTGCATTGGGCAGTCAAACGCAATAATCCTGAGATGGTGCAGTATTTATTAGAAAATGGCGCAGATAAATCTAAAAAAAATAAACAAGGTGAAACACCCGCTATTTTAGCCATGAATGAGAATGCCAAAGAAATATTAGCATTATTAGTCGATGATTCCAGCCAGGACATTAAACCCGAACGCTCCTTTGCCGCCTTAAAATTTCTGGTTTTATTAGAAATGACGCCCCGAGATATTGAAGCCATGAATATTTCCTGGGAGCACCTGGAACTTCTGGTGAATCAAAGCTATTTAGGAAAGCTATTGCGCTTTAGCGCTTCCGCCAGTTTGCTGCGCAGCTTGTTATTACTTCCTTTTGTTACCCAAAATGCTATTCAGCCGGATTTCATACGCTCTCACAAACCGAAGCCAATGGAAAATGTTATTGAAGAGAAGAAAGAGGAATCCGATTTTATTTTAGTGACTGAAAACAACGACGATCAGGGATTATCTGCCATAAATAAATTAGAGGAAAACCTTGAGGCTGATGATAACCGTTTAGAAGAAGATAACCAACAATTACTAAAACAAACCGCTTTAATTAATGAAAAAAAATCAGCGCTGGATATAAATGAGAATAAGATAGTCCACACAAAATCGGCTTACAGTAAACCTATTTTTACCACATCCGCCTTACCTCTGCAATCTGAAACTGCTTTAAAAAATGTTTTAAGCCTTAACGCTTTCCATGAAACCACGGATACCTTTATCGATGGCATTTGGAGCATGTTATTAACTTCCCTGGTATTCAATGGCTTAATCAATTATATTTTATACCCTGAGGAACGCAGTGAATTCTCCCTTCTAAATATTTTTGGGATTAATGCCTTGCTTAATATTGCTTGTATCCCCTCTCTTGGACATTATTTTCCTGACAAGCGTTTCCCCCTGTGTTTAACAGGCAACGCCAAGGATAATTATGAGAACGTATTAGGTTCTTCTCTTGATAACTATTTTGTGTGGCCTTTTTTAGTGGGACTGCCATTATTATTCGGCGCTTTAAATGCCATTCGCACGCGCTTTGATACCCGCTCCCTCAATACAACACAAGTGGATGAATTGTCGTTGCAGCTCAAAAATTATAAACCTGGTTTTTGGACAGATGGTCCCGGCTGGATAATTTCTGCCACTATTCCCGATTTATTTCCCCCTGCGGCTATGCTGGCAATTCTCCCGCAACCCACCATTAAACGCGCCTTGGAAAAAATCAAAAATGCCATTATTTGGGACGCTCAAATGTCCAATCAAGAGCGCTTACAATTATTTGAAAAGCTGTGTAACTTCGCTCACTGCAGCACCCATTTTACTAAATTAAAAACCCTGTCTATTCTTGCGGACATTGTTGATGGCATTGATTTAAATAAATTGAAAGAAGCAGGTGTGGAGGTTGAGACGATAACTACCTTATTAAAAATCAAAATCAAAGCATTTCAAGAAGTGCATGCTCTCAGCAATCATTATTACCTTACTGAAGATCCAGAAAGTCCATTACGATATTTACCGCGTTTCCTGATGAGCAATTATTTAATGCTAAACCTGGGCTATCCGCAAAAATGGTATTTACAACCCCTGTTTGCTGTCATGAAAGCCATCAAATTCTACTATATGTTGTTGTTTTACAAAGCCATTATCGGCGGCATCATTGATATTGTTGACCGTTATCTGAAGGAATATCAATGCAATAAAGATGGAAAGGTATTTTTGTGGTTTGATGGACTGGAAGATTATAATTGCACGGTGTGCGGTGACTTGCCTGTCCCTTATCGTGATACCTTCACTGTGGAGGATTGTTTTGATGCCTATCTCGGCGTTCCTCGAACAATTGATGAAATTAAACAACATATCATCGATAGAGCACACAAAAAAAACTGGGGATACCCTTCAAGCTTTGACTTAAGCAATGTGACTGAAATCAATTTATCTGGACAACGAAGCATTATTGCTGCAGGTAATTTATCTGCTTTATTGTCCAAGCTGAAGCCGAAACTGCCTAATATTAAACGATTCAAGATCAATGTTGTTAATTTGACTGAGAAAGATGTCAGTGGAATGATTGATTTTATTCAAAATTCATCAATATGTGAATTAGATTTAGCAAAAACTGGAATGAGTGAAGAGGCGATTGCTTCATTAAGTAAAAGTTTTAAGACAACAAATATACGTTGTTTAAGTTTGAATGATGCTGGCATTGATGATAGCAAGGCGGCCCTATTAGCAAAATATTTACCCGGAACTGCCATTACTCAATTAGAATTACGTTTCAATAATATTCCGGTAGGAATCGAAGCCATAGCACAAGTCTTGCCCCTTTCCAATATTACTGAGCTTAATCTCTGGCAATCTAACATCACTGATAAAGGCTGCATTGCGTTGGCTAATGGACTGGTCAACTCCCGTCTTCGAGTATTAAATCTTTATAATAATACGTGTGGTGATGACTGTGCTATCGCCTTAGCGGATAATTTAAATGAAATGCAGCGTGAATTTGATTATTTGGATTTAAGATGGCTCATGAAGGGAATTGGACCGAGAGCTCTATTGAAGCTTGCAGAAGTGGTGGCTAATCCCCTATTAAAACTACAAGGATTAAATATTGCTTGTAAGTGGTTGCGCAATGATAGTGCGATTATCCAATTAATTTCAGCTTTGCCCCAGTCTAATCTTCAAGAATTTTATATCGAGAACCTGCGTGGGAACTTGAGTTATGCTAATTTAATGCCGCGCATCATTGGGCAAGTGGCACAGGCCAATATTACAGACTTTGGTTTTATGATTGCTGGTTGTGCCCTAATAGAAGAAGCAGGTGCGTTTAAGGAATTGGCTCTAGCATTAGCTAAGTTAAAAAAGGTAAAAACGTTGGGCTTGGTTGCTTGTTTGGGCTTAGGCAATCTGGATTTATTGGTGGAATCTTTGGCAAGTCTAAATATTATAGAACTGGATTTAAGTGGAAATGACATTGGAAATAAAACTGAAAATCTTAATGCATTGGCCAATCTTTTGTCGCGTATGCATGATCTTAAACTGTTACTTTTAAATGGTAATGATATTAATGAAAGTCACATAGAGATTTTTTCTAAAATTCTGAACAAAACACAATTAGAAATTATTTCTCTAATGGAGAATAATCTAGGAGCAAAAGAAGCCAACATCCTTATTAAAAATTTACATAACACACAAGTCAAAACACTAATCTTAGCATACAATAATATCGGCAATGTAGGAGCGCAAAATATAGCGAAAGCGCTGGTAAACGACGAACCTAAACGCCACGGGTTATGGCTTGATTATTTAAATGGAAAAATCTCACAACTACGTAAAGAGTCTAATACAAATTTAACGTACCTTGATTTAAGAAGTAATAATATTAATGACACGGAAATGTTACCGCTTTGCAACGCACTTCCTTATACGTACATTAAGGAGCTTGACTTAAGGGATAATCCTATCCATGCAAGTGCATGGGATAACTGCGGTGTTCTTCAAACGTCAGATAGCTGCCAATTACAACCGCCGCTGACTTATTTGTTGCTGTCCCGTTTATATAAAAATACAGCGCTGTCGGTGAGCGCTTTATTGGATGTCCTCTATTATGAGTATTTGTGGCAATTTAATATCGATTCCAGTGAATCAAACCCAAAAACTCCAATCAATGAAATGAATAGTACATTAATGAACTTCAAACCCATAGGAACAAACACCCCTATTGTTGACGCAAATGCAGAGCCGATGCTCTTCACTCTACTGGATTTTAGCTACATCTATTCATCTGAACCCATTATTGTAAATATCGGGCATGACACTTTTGTTGATAATTTTGATATTCCTGCCAATACAACTTACTCCCTCATTATTGCCAGCCCTTACAATAATCATTTATTCATTGGCGCTGAAAACACTTTTTTTAATATGGTCAATAATCAAGGGACTAATGTGATATATCCAGAACAAAATAATCTATTGCTTCTGGGCGCAGGGCAAGACCATATTGTCGTCGCTATCAAGCCTGAAGCGGCTATACTGAATTCAATTTATATCTATTATTTTAATGTCGAAGATACAATACATATCATCGATGCAAATAAAATCTATGATAACGCTTATGCTGAAACACTCTGCCAACAGAATACCTCTAATTCAACCCATCCTCTTCCAATAGCGACGTTATCATTACCTGGCAACGCATTGCATTTTATGAATGCACACTGTGAAGATATCCTGCCTCAGTTGGAGTTTAACAATCAGACCGCACTGGAAGAAGCTCATGCCGAAGTATTTGAACCTAACAACCTGCAAAATCAAAATACTTTACTCTACACTGGCTTGTTACAAATCTGCGACACTTTCATCAACTCAGTGAGGTATTCTGCCTTATTCACTGCAACTCCTGTATTTATCACCGAAGTCCTCTACCGCATTGGCGGCTACAATCGAGAGGAAGCTGAAACCTTAGCTGAAGAAATGCAAACATTATTACTGGTATCATTAGCAGAATCGCCTTATGCCCTCACAGCCAGTGTATTGGCACGACTGTTAACCGCGCAACTGAGCAATTCACCCAGAATTATCGCCATGGTGAGCATCGGCGCCAGCATAGTCACAGTGATTGCTCAAACTTTACTCACCCAGGATGCTTCTTTTACCTGGATAGCCTTACAAACGGGCGTTGCCATGATGGGCGCTGTTGTGGGAAGTCAGGGTATTCAAGTATTGCCGTCCCTCACCGCGTGGGGTTGGCACAAACTCTGTAATGCGAAAGCGAATATTTACTCTTATGCAAACAGCCGTTGCTTTTGGTCAAGTCCAGTAACACCTGATCTATCGGAATTAGAGGTAAACGAAAATGCTCAATGTTATAACTTTCCCTCAAAGCAGCATAGGTGATTGCAGATGAAAAAATTAATGGCTCTTTTGCCATATTTCTGAAGTCTATTTAAACGGTCGTTTTTGTGGACGAATGGAGAAATTGATTTATGTCTCAACATCTATTTTAATAATTGAAATCATTATATAATGAGATAAAAAATTGTTTACGGTATAAATAGTGTAAATCCCAATGGCACTAACTTAAGGAGAAGTGGCAGTTAAATCAAGCGTTTCGAGATGAAAAGCGCCTCAACTTAGTGTATGTTTGGTTACCACAACGCAATCAAACACACGTAAGGAGACGCCGTGAGTATAGATATCACATTTTCAAATACGAGTCACCCAAAATCAATTTTAACAGAATTAAAATTCGCAAAAGGATTGCCTTTTAGTGAAATGTTGTCATCAGAAAGCATAGCTAAAAGTATCGCAAATATAGAATATCGTGAGCGTATTTTTTCGCCTGATGTAGTGCTTTGGATGTTTTTATCTCAAGTTCTTGATAATGATCAATCACTTCAGGCGGCTGTGACACGCGGCATTGCATTTTTTCTTAGTCACGACAAGGAAGCACCATCTCCTAATACTGCAGCTTATAGCAAAGCTAGAACGCGGTTACCTGAAGAGTTGCTTTCAAGCCTTGTGAAAGGAAGTGGAGAACAATTGAAAAAAGAAACTCCAGACACATGGCTTTGGAAAGGCAGACATGTAAATTTGTTAGATGGGTTAACACTTTCCATGCCAGATACACCAGAAAATCAGGAAATTTATCCACAGCCTGATTCACAAAAGGCAGGTGTTGGATTTCCAATTGCTCGCATTGTTGCTATTACTTCTTGCTCAACTGGAGCGATATTGGATTTTGCAATAGGTGCCTATTCTGGGAAAATGACTGGCGAACATGCTCTATTGCGTCAATTGATTCATGTATTTGAGGCAGGAGATGTAGCGCTTGGAGATGCTTATTATGCCTCATATTTTCTTATGGCTTCAATGATAAATAAAAGCGTTGATGCTGTTTTTCCAATACATGGTTCGCGTGATTGCGATTTTCGCAGCGGCAAACGTCTGGGCAAAAAAGAGCATATTGTGGAATGGATTAAACCACAAAAACCAGAATGGATGGATCAGGAAACTTACGATTCATTCCAGGATACTATTGCAATACGAGAACTTACTATCCACAATGAAAACAAAGGGTTTCAAACAAAATCCCGAGTAATAGTAAGCACTTTTTTAGACTCAAAAGAGATCACTAAAACAGATTTAACAACACTATATTCTTTGAGATGGCGAATAGAACTTGATTTTAATTCAATCAAAGAAACCATGCGCATGGGAATACTACGAGGAAAAACACTGGAAATGGTACGCAAAGAAATCTGGGTGCATCTTCTCGCTTATAATTTGATTAGAAAAGTTATGGCGCAATCTGCATTTATACATAATAAAAATCCAAGAGAGCTTAGTTTTAAGCTTGCCCTACAATCTATCGAATCTTTTAGAGATGCCAATATTTTTTCTGAAAAGAGCGCTAAAATTTACATGCACCTTCTTAAAATGATTGCATACAAGAAGGTTGGAAATAGACCAAATCGTTCTGAGCCTAGGGTAGTCAAACGGAGACCGAAGAGGTTTCCAAGAATGCAAAAAGCGCAGAAATTTTATCGAAGATCACTGCGTAGTGTGGCTTAAGTTAGTGCCATTGGCGTAACTGTCATTGATATCCATAACGATGTGAATGATGAAACTGTAAATAAAATTTCTCGCATCCAAGGGGTTATTCAAGTTCGTAAACTTGAATTCAACAGTGAAGTCTACTTTAAGCTAAGCTGAGCATCATGTGGTAGAATTAAACTATTAACCAGAAATGATGATTACTTGAAAATCGTTGGTGTTTTTGAAAATCTAAAGGAGTTAGAGATGAGTTTTTTAAGCGAATTTAAGCAGTTTGCCATGCGCGGCAATGTGGTGGATTTGGCCGTCGCTGTTGTCATAGGGGCTGCATTTGGAAAGATCATTACTGCACTGGTAGATGGTATTATTATGCCATTAATTGGTTTATTGCTTGGCGGCATTAATGTAGCCGGCAAATCTTTTGCCATAGGGCAGGCTGTTGTTAAATGGGGAATGTTTTTGCAAACAATCATTGATTTTACGCTTATTGCATTTGCTATTTTTGTTGTGATCAAATTTATTACGGCACTACAAAAAAAACAAGAAGCTGTTGCTGCGCCACCCAAACCCTCAAATGAAGAAATTTTGTTGACCGAAATTCGTGATTTGTTGAAAAATAATCAAGGGAAGCTATGATAAGAAATGTAAGTCCGCTTGCAGGTAAACTTCCGCCATCTGAGATATTGGTTAATGTTCCCAGGCTTATTGCAGCATATTACAGTGAAATACCCGATTATTCAATCACTGAGCAAAGGGTTATCTTTGGCACTTCCGGCCATCGTGGTTCATCTTTTAAAAAAACATTTAACGAAAGTCATGTGCTTGCTATAACTCAGGCTGTTTGCTTATATCGTGTCCAAAAAAACATTACAGGCCCGTTATTTATGGGCATGGATACTCATGCGCTTTCTCAGCCTGCGTTAGAAACAGCACTCGAAGTATTGACGGCAAATAATATAGACGTCATGATTGCTGTGAATGACGAATATACGCCTACACCAGCGATCTCTCATGCCATTCTGATGTATAACCGCGGTCGGGAAGAGGGGCTGGCTGATGGTATTGTTATGACACCTTCACATAATCCACCGCATGACGGTGGTTTTAAATATAATACGCCAAATGGTAGTCCTGCTGATTCCGGAACAACAACCTGGATTGAAAATAAAGCCAATGAACTACTTAAAAATAATCTTAGAGATATCAAAAAAACTCCACTCGAACAAGCACTTCGCGCGCCAACTACACATAGATTTGATTATCGTAATAATTATGTCAATCGCCTTGGTAATATTATTGACATGGACGCGATTCGTAGTCCAAATATCCGCATGGGAGTTGATCCCCTTGGTGGCGCCGGCGTTCATTATTGGACATCTATCGCTGAGCGTTATAAATTAAATCTTACTGTTGTGAATAAAACTGTCGATTCAACATTTAAATTTATGACAGCCGATTGGGATGGACAGCTTCGGATGGATCCATCATCACCATACGCAATGGAAAGTTTGATTAAATTAAAAGATCAATTTGACATTGCATTTGCTTGCGATCCTGATCACGATAGGCATGGCATTGTCACGCCAAGTATAGGTCTTATGCAGCCCAATCATTATTTGTCTGCTGCTATTTTTTATCTTTTTCAACATAGACCACAGTGGAGTCAATCATTAGCAATTGGCAAGACATTGGTCAGCAGCCAAATGATTGATCGTATAACAGCAAGACTTGGACGAAAACTCTACGAAGTGCCCGTAGGTTTTAAGTGGTTTGTTGATGGTTTGGTTGGCGGCTCTCTTGGATTTGCCGGAGAAGAAAGTGCGGGCGCATCATTTGTCAGTTTGGATGGCAGTGTTTGGAGTACAGATAAAGACGGTATTACAGCTGCTCTGCTCTCAGCTGAAATCACGACGCGGATGAATCGTGATCCTGCTGAGATATATCATGAACTTGAATATGAACTTGGAGAGTCTGTATATACACGCATTGATGCGCTTGCGACTTCCATACAAAGAAAATTGCTGGGAAAAATATCATCTGAGCAAATTAAGCGTGCAGAATTAGCGGGTGATAAAATTCAGCATATTCTCACGCATGCGCCAGGAAACGGAGCGCCAATTGGCGGATTGAAAGTTATGACTGAAAATGGATGGTTTGCAGCGCGGCCATCCGGGACAGAAGATATCTATAAGATCTATGCAGAAAGTTTTTGTGGGAAAAGTCATTTGGACCAAATTTTATCGGAAGCACAATGCATCGTTAATCAGGTAATTGAAAAGGAGGATATAACATGACCGTACTACAACTTAAACTGAGAGAGACAGCACAAGCGATGGTAGCCGAAGGCAAAGGCATATTGGCCATGGACGAAAGTAATCCAACATGTAATAAAAGATTTGCACAACTGGGCATTATTCCAGGTATCAAAGTTGATGCGGGTACAGTTGATTTAGCTGCTCGTCCAGGTGAAAAAATAACCGAAGGCCTGGATGGTTTACGAATACGTTTGACAGAATATGCCAAACTGGGTTTACGATTTGCAAAATGGCGCGCAGTCATTGCTATTGATAATCATATTTCCACTCAAGCTTGGGAAATCTGGAAAGGACAGGAAAGTGATGTCCTGGCCGTACAAAAAGCTTTATATCATCGCGCGGAATGCAATAGTGCTGCACGCCGGGGTCTCTATAATACAGAAATGGAAAAGATATCAATATGATACCACTTACACAAAAATCTATCTGGAAATCACTTAAATCTCACTATGAGAATATGAAAAATTTACATCTGCGTAAACTTTTTGCTGATGATCCCAGACGGGGAGAATGTATGGCTGTCGATGCGCTGGGTATTTATTTTGATTACTCCAAGCACAGAATTACTGATGAAACGTTAAAGATTTTAATCCGATTAGCTGAAGATTCTGATTTAAAAGGCCATATTTCGGCAATGTTTCGCGGTGATAAAATCAATCTCACTGAGAAAAGAGCTGTTTTACATACAGCGCTTCGCGCACCTAAAAATCAATCTATTATGATAGATAATCATGATGTTGTCCCTCAAGTCCATCATGTATTAGACAAAATGGCTGTATTTTCTCATCAAATTCGCAGCGGTGAATGGAAAGGTTATACGGGAAAACCGATTCGCAACATTGTTAATATTGGCATTGGTGGCTCTGATCTGGGGCCGGTGATGGCTTACGAAGCATTACGACATTATACTCAACGCAATCTTAATTTTTATTTTATCTCTAATATAGATGCCGCTGATTTTATTGAAAATAGTTATTATCTTAATCCCGAAGAAACTTTATTTATTATAGCTTCCAAGACATTCTCAACGTTAGAGACCATGATTAATGCACATACGGCACGCGATTGGGTGCTCAATGCTTTAAAACAACCTGAAGCTATCGCCAGGCATTTCGCAGCAGTTTCTACCAATAAAGATTTGGTATCTCAATTTGGTATAGATACAGCTAATATGTTTGAGTTTTGGGATTGGGTGGGCGGACGTTATTCGATGGAATCAGCAATTGGTCTTTCGACCATGATTGCTATCGGTGAAGACAATTTTCGTGAAATGTTGGACGGATTTCATCAAATGGATGAACATTTCCGCACAGCGGATTTTGCGCAAAATATACCGGTACTCATGGCTTTATTAAATATTTGGTATACTAATTTTTTTAATGCAGAGACTGTTGCTGTATTGCCCTATGAGCAATATCTTAAACGCTTTCCTGCGTATCTCCAGCAATTGACAATGGAAAGTAATGGAAAATGCACAACGCTTGATGGCAATAAAGTGGATTATCAAACAGGCCCTATTTATTGGGGAGAGCCAGGCACAAACGGGCAACATTCTTTCTATCAGCTTATTCATCAGGGGACGAAATTAATTCCCTGTGATTTTATTGCTTTTCTGGAATCTTTAAATCCCATAGGTCATCATCATGATCTATTAATATCCAATGTATTTGCACAAACAGAAGCGCTGGCATTTGGCAAATCTGTATCAGAGCCATATCGTCATTTCGAAGGCAACCGGCCGTCTAGTACACTTCTTTTAGAAAAACTCACACCAGCTGCATTGGGTAAACTGACAGCGCTTTATGAACACAGTGTTTTCACACAAGGTATAATTTGGCAAATTGATTCGTTTGACCAATGGGGCGTTGAACTGGGCAAAAAATTAGCTGAGCAGATTATTCCAGAATTGGAAAGCCCAAGTGAGGCTGAACTTAAACATGATAGTTCAACGAACAATTTAATTAGACGATATCGCAAATCTAAACAAATATATTAATTACACATAGAGTGGGCACAGATGAATCCTCTCGAAAAACGGGAAAAAATAAAAAGAAGCGGGTTATCCAAATTTCATGGTGTATTTGAATGTTGTCATCCCTGCCGCACAAGGACCAAAAAAACATTAAGATGTCTAGCAGGTATCCAGAGCAAGCTTGAATGTGAAGATAAACGCAGCACTGCTTATTTATGGAATATGGCAGTGTAACACCAATAGGATTGCCATCTGAATGGCTTATTTTGATTGATAAATGTATTGCAAATCTACCTTGCATTATTGTTGGAGCGGGCATGATCCAAGCTAAGCTTTCTATGCCTGGCAAAATATTGGCGGAATTGCCTGGCGCAAATATAATCGAGGGCTTAAGTATTGCCATTGATTGATATCGAAAAATTATACACAATGGTGTATAATAATTATTGCCCAACATAATAATCTGCGGGAGAAATTTCCCATGAAATATGCACACTCTCGAGATTTGACATTAGGTGCAGAGCTTGAACTTCAACTGATCAATCCAGAAACCTGTGATTTATCAACCAGTGCGTGCCGTCTCATGAAAAATTTGGAAAATAATCCCTGTGAAAAGCTGATTAAACCAGAAATTACTCAAGGTATGCTGGAAATCAATTCTTCTGTTCATCAAAATGCACAAGATTTATTTAAAGAATTAAAATTTATTAATAAACATCTTTTAGATAAAACGCAACATCTGGGCATCATGCTTTGTGGTGGTGGTGTACATCCTTTTCAAAAGTGGAAACATCAAAAAATTTATCCCACACCCAGGTTTATTAAGCTTTATAAACAATACGGATATCTGGCAAAACGGTTTACTATATTTGGTCAACATATCCATGTTGGATGCTCGTCAGGTGATAAAGCCATTTATCTGACCATGGCGCTTTCTCGTTATGTTCCGCATTTTATTGCATTGACAGCATCTTCACCTTTTTATCAAAGTGTGGATACAGGATTTGATTCTTCCCGTGTGAGTATTGTAAATGCTTTTCCTTTGAGTGGTGTTATGCCCTATCAAAAAAATTGGCAGTCATTTACAGAATATTTCGAAGAGATGCGTCTATTAAATATCATTAAATCTATGAAAGATTTTTATTGGGATATCAGACCAAAACCTGAAACAGGTACGGTGGAAGTTCGTGTTTGTGATACACCGCTAACCATTGAAACTGCAACGATGATAGCAGCTTATATACAAGCACTGGCGTATTTTATTTTGGAAAACCAGGATACAGAAATTAATGAAAAAATTTATATGCCCTATAGTTATAATCGTTTTCAGGCGAGCCGCTATGGTTTTTCAGCAAATTTTATTAATCCTTATACTAAACAAATACAAATACTTCAGGAAGATATGCTGGACACCATTGAAAAAATACTTCCCTATGCAAAAATAATAGTAAGCCAGGATATTATACTGGAAATAAAAAATCGTGTGATCAATCAATATAATGACGCTTTCCGCCTTCGCAGTATTTATGCAAAAACAGGTTCATTGCAGACATTGGTAAAGCATCAAGCAAATATTTGGTCAGATGGGTCATTTGACTATTATCAAAATAAATAAAATCATACTTTGAGATAATATCATTGTGAGCGCGGTTTATTGTTGGGCAACACCATGGGGCCGTGCTCACTTGTTTCAATGGACATAAACGGCTAAATTAGCGTTTCTGATTTGAAAGAGACGCTGATTGTGACTATGCCAACGAAAGCCATTAAAGTATTATTGATATTAAGCTTATTTTGGGTATCGGATACTTTTGCGGCTAATCGCATTGTTAATTTAGTTGTGGGCTATAAAACAGTTGATTTTACGGGAAAATCTGTTCAAGCTATTGCTGTTAACAATCAAATTCCTGCGCCAACTCTTCACTTTAAAGAGGGCGATAATGTCACAATCAATGTTTATAATCATCTTGATAAAGGCACGGCGATTCACTGGCATGGTTTATTGGTTCCCTGGCAAATGGATGGTGTGGAAGGCGTTACTCAAGAAGCCATTCCGCCTGGTGGTGTATTTCATTATCAATTTACGCTTAAACAATCTGGCACTTATTGGTACCACGCACACGCAGGACTTCAAGAACAGCAAGGTTTATACGGTGGAATTATTATTGATCCGCTTCAACCACCTGCTTATCATTACACAAAAGATTATGTTATTGTATTATCTGATTGGAGCAATACTGCGCCAGAGCAAATTTATGCTAATTTAAAAAAAGAGGGCGATTATTATTCTCCTCGTTTTCCCTTACAGCCATCTTTGATGAAATTTATACATGACTATCATCGGGATATGCCTGAGGAGCGTGAGAAACTCATCAGCGATTATAAAATGATGCAGCAGATGCGTATGAGCATCTATGATATCAGCGATGTTGCTTACGATGCTTTTTTACTTAATGGCCAATCTGTAAGACATCCCTGGGCAGCACCTGTTAAAGTGGGTGATGTCGTACGGTTGCGCTTTATTAATGCAGGCGCAGGGACTATGTTTCATGTCAAAATACCCGGGTCTTCTATGCAAGTAGTCGATGTCCAGGGGCATGATGTAAAGCCCTATATCATCAATGATTTTACAATTGCGCCGGCTGAAACGATTGATTTTTTAGTTAAGATTCAAAAAAACTCGCCCTATATTATTTATGCAGAATCAGCGGATACGCTGGGTGCGGCTTATGGTGCTTTACTGACAAAACCAGAACAAATCGTAAATTATCAACAAATAGCGCCATTTCCCATTCCTGAGCCAGTATCAATGGGCGGCATGAACATGAATATGTCGAGTATGGATATGTCTGGCATGCGGCATGACATGCCATCTCATCAGATGAATATGGCTGAAAACAATCAGATCACAACAGGTACGAAATATCAAAATCTACAATCACTGACTCAAACAAATAACCCCAATAAACCTGTCCAGATCATTAAAATAGCGTTATCTGGTTATATGGATAGATATATCTGGATGATCAACGGCTTGCCCGAATATAAAGCAAAACCTATTCTGATAGAGCCCGGCAAGCGGTATAGAATTATTTTTACCAACAATACGATGATGCATCATCCTATGCACCTGCATGGACATTTTTTTATTCTCCGTAATGGCCATGGTGCACATGATCCATTTTTACATACAATAGATGTACCGCCTGGTGCTACAGTTGTTGCTGATTTTGATGCGGATGCCAGTGGCCAATGGTTTTTCCACTGTCATTTTCTTTATCACATGATGGCAGGCATGTCGCGGGTATTTCAATATACAACCATCAGCAAAGATGCTGTTACGCCCATTGATGCATCACTGATTTATCACCCAATGGCTCATCCTATGGGTTTATATTTATCAAATTTCCTGGATATTGGCGAAGATCCATTTGATAATGTTCAACAGCTGACGTTTAAAGGCTTATACGGCGATGATTATAATAAATTGGAGTTATTTACAAATGACTCAGAATTGAATAAAAATACTGTAGAAAATGCAGATTTGGATATATTCTATTGGCATCTGATCAGTCAATTTTGGGCAATCAAAGGCGGCGCCAATTATGTTTATCGTCCTGCCAACACCCCTTATTGGCAGCCTGGCATTGGCATCGAAGGCTTAATGCCTTATTTTATTGATACGGACGCGAGGGTGTATTATTACAACGGTAGTACTAAGTTAGATCTCGAATTATCGCGTGATTCACAAATCACAAATAATTTTTTCATCAGAGCGGGTATTCGCAGTATTTTTGCTACAAAGACAATACCTGAAGATGAAATAGGCAGCGGCTTAAATCAATTACAATATACTATTAGACCTTATTATCGTTTCATGCCAGGACTTAATATATTTACTGAATTTGAGCATGACCAGGATTATGGAACGCTCAGTACCATTCTTCACAATGAAGGCGAACCAGACAGTGAAAATACGCTGACTTTTGGGTTTTCTGTTTTTTTCTGATTTACAGCCAAAAGTGAAAAAAATACTCTATCTTTTCTATATGATAACCACATTTTTCATATAGCCTACAGGCGGGAATATTATCCTGTTGTGTGACGATTTGAGATTGCTGATAATTTTTTTTAATAAAATAATCTTGCGCTGCGTGGATTAATTTTGACCCTATGTGTTTTCCGCGGGCATCTTGATCAACAGCCAATAAGCCAATATCGCCGCGCTGGTTTTTTTCACCAACTGTAATCATACCCAGAATTTTTTGGGTATGACAATCCCGGAAGACCAATACATCATCCGCGACAATATGATTGACTGAATTCATCATCCATTGGCGATAGATAGCTTGAAATTGTTCTTCAGTAATATTGGGATCAGCCCGAAAACGGGAATATTTTCCGCTTTCAAAAGCCAGTGCAATCAATTCAGGGGAGGGTAGAGATTCTGAATAAATTTCAATCTGACCAAAATTAAAAACAGATTTTAAAACACTCAGATATAATAAATAAGTTGTTTTACGATCGACTATTATTCCGCCTAAATCTTTCGCAGTGTTGATCAGATTTTTTTCTTCACTCGGAATGGTTAAGTAAATTAAGCGTATCCCCTGATCTCTGGCATTTTTTAATAGTTCACGTAATATGAGAGGCTTGGATAAAGCAGCAGGCAAAATAATCCTGGCCGTTGGCACACCAAGCTGCCTTGTATCCCAGTCTAAAATCTGAAGAGAAGCTTGAGAAGGGTTTGAATTTGAATTCACATATCGCATTAAATATCATCACCATGAATGAAAAAGCGCAGCTTGCACTTGGCGCAAGGCTTGCAAAAGCCTGTGATGATAAGGGGTGTGTGATTTTTCTGCAAGGTGATTTGGGTGCTGGAAAAACGACTACTGTACGCGGCTTTTTGTCTGGGCTAGGCTATCAAGGCAAAGTCAAAAGCCCGACGTATACCCTGGTCGAAAGCTATGCACTAAAAAACCATGCTGTCTGTCATGTTGATTTATATCGTATTGAACAACCTAAAGAAATATTTGGATTGGGTTTATTCGATACACCCGATCATGTAAAAGAGAAGATCATTTATTTAATTGAATGGCCTGAAAAAGCCGCTACAGAGTTGCCTGTGCCCGACATCACTTGTAATATTACGCTTTTTGAACATAAAAAAGGACGTGCCTGTCAAATAATGGCACATACTGTGCACGGGGAAAAAATCATGCAGGCGATGATAGATGCTTAAAATGCAAAAAATTTTAATGATTTGTTTTTTTCTTTGGCTTGCGCCTACGGTAGGGGCGGCTGATGAGGCGCGGTTGAGCAGTCTGACAGTAACCCGCCCTTCAATTTCTTCCCCTGAGACTCAAATTACACTCAAGCTTAATCAAGCCGTGGGCTATAAAGCATTTACCTTATCAAATCCTCATCGTTTGGTAGTAGATTTACAAAATACACAGTATGCTTTTTCAAATGCGAAATCAGTTAATCTTTCAGATTCTGATATCACAGATTTTCGACATGGCATTCAGAAAGGATATAATTTGCGTATGGTGTTTGATCTCAAAGAAGCCATGCGTTTTAGTCTGGAAGAGCATCCCGCTGATAAAGATTTTTATATCACTGTTACTTTGTTGCCTGCTTCCATAGTACTTCCATTGCCTATAAAATCAGAAAAGACTTCAGTAAAGACGCCTGGTAATGTTGTGATCCCAGCAGCTCCAGCGCCCCAGGATAAAAAACCGATCATCACAGAACCTGTCGAACAAACAGAACAACACAAATTTATTGTCGTTATAGATGCAGGGCATGGAGGTAAAGATCCGGGCGCTCAAGGTCCAGGTGGAACAGATGAAAAAAATATTACCTTAGCTATCGCAAGAGACTTGCAGGCATTCGTGCGCGAACATCACGATATGAAAGCGGTTATGACACGAAAGAGTGATTATTATGTTGGATTGCGCCAACGTCTGATGATTGCACGCAAAGCCAAAGGTGATATATTTGTAGCGATACATGCAGATGCTTTTAACGAGCCCGATGCAGAGGGCGCTTCCGTATTTGCTTTATCATTGCACGGCGCATCAAGTGAAGCGGCTTTATGGCTGGCGAAAAAAGAGAACTATTCTGAACTTGGGGGAATAGATCTTAATGGTATTCAAGATATGGATCCGCAGATCAGATCTGTGCTGATTGATTTATCACAAACTGCTACTATTGGCGCCAGCCTCCAATTAGGGCAAAATGTCATCAGGCAATTAGGTAAAATAACAGATTTACACCATGGCGTGGTTGAACAGGCACCCTTTATGGTCTTAAAATCACCTGATATTCCTTCTATTTTGGTTGAAACGGGATTTATTTCCAACCCAAAAGAAGAGGCACGTTTAAAAACAGAGGATTATCAAGAAAAAATTGCAAAAGCTTTAATGGCAGGAATTAATGCTTATTACAAAAAAAATGTTCAAAGAACACTGCCTGAGGTAATATCATCAAAATAAATTTTAAATTTATGGGAAGAATTAATAAAACCTTAAGGTTTATAGTTTATATTTGGCAGCAAGAAGTGTAATTTGTTGAAGTCATGCTTCTTAAATTAATACGAAAGGAAGCAAGCCCGAAAGTGGTAGAAAAAAACAGGAAGTAAACCTATGTATATAAAGGAGAAATTATGCTTATTTTAACGAGACGCGTTGGAGAAACCCTAATAATTGGTGATGATGTGACGATTACTGTGCTGGGTGTGAAAGGCAACCAAGTGCGTCTTGGTATCAACGCGCCTAAAGAAGTTTCTGTTCATCGCGAGGAAATTTATCAGCGCATTCAACAGGAAAAAACGCGAGACATTCCGCCAGAAGAAGAAGGTTCCTAATTTTTTTGAGGACTTCTTGATATTGGTGTCAATGGCTCGTATCATGTGTGGCTTGACGTGCTTAAGTCGGAAGCGGGGCATAGCGCAGCCTGGTAGCGCGCCTGCTTTGGGAGCAGGATGTCGGGGGTTCAAATCCCTCTGCCCCGACCAATGGTATGTAGTACTCTGCGCCCGTAGCTCATTCGGATAGAGCATCGGCCTTCTAAGCCGAGGGTAGCAGGTTCGAATCCTGCCGGGCGCGCCAGCAAAAGTTGTGGTGGACGTAGCTCAGTTGGTAGAGCCCCGGATTGTGATTCCGGTTGTCGTGGGTTCGAGCCCCATCGTTCACCCCATTTTTTGTTAACATGAATGGGGCCGTTAGCTCAGTTGGTAGAGCAGCTGACTCTTAATCAGTAGGTCGTCGGTTCGATCCCGACACGGCCCACCAGTAAAACCAATGGTTTCAGAGACATCCCAAGAAAAACTAAAATTAACGTGTCGAATATGTGTCGAAGAATTCGATAAATTTATTGATACCAATACCCCTCTTTTTTATCACAATATTAATCTCTTCTATTCAAAAATTTTGCTGTAACTTAATAGTTTTTTACAAAATTGATGGAGATATGGCATGGTCAAAGAACCGAAAAACCCGCAGCCGGTAACACCTGAATTGTTCCCATTCCCATAGAAACCTCATGGTACTTCGAACATAAACTCAAACCGGATGATAAAACCATCGGTAATCTATTATTGATAGGGAGTCATTAAATCATGCAAGAAACGAAATTAAAATTTATCCCTTGGAGTGACCTTTCAACAAGTAAAGAATTGGCAAGAGGAACTTTTGGTTGTGTATATAAGGGTACCTGGGGATGGTGGAATAAAGTAGATGTTGCGATCAAGCAGCCAAGAGAGACGCTGCCAGCATACCTTAAAGAGGAGTTTATCAATGAAGCTAAAATAATGGCAGAATGCAAATCCCCGTATATTGTCACTTTATATGGTGTCTGTACTGAAGGAGATCATAATGATTTAGTGATGGAATATGTGCCCAATGGATCACTCCATAGCTTATTACAAAACAAATCTAAAGAAATCAGTTGGAATCTGCGCTGTGAAATAGCGTTAGATATTGGGAAAGGCTTAAGTTATCTCCACGATGAAAAAAACATATTGCATAGAGATTTAAAGAGCTTAAATATATTACTAGGCGTTGATTATCATGCCAAAATATGTGATTTTGGGTTATCCAAGGTAAAACTCGAGTCAAGCACTTTCGAACCTCTTGGAAAGAATTACCCAAAAGGCACAATTTGCTGGGCAGCACCAGAGGTATTGAAAGATGCAGCAGCGCCATCGAAAGCATCTGACATATATAGTTATGGAATGATTTTATGGGAAATAGCTTCACGAGAAAAGCCTTATAAGAATGCGATGGATGGACTAATCGTAATAGACTGGATCAAGAGCGGGAAAAAAGAAGAGATCCCTAAAGATTGCCCGGCGGATTATGGAAACATCGTAAAAGAGTGCTGGATAGATGAGCCAAAAAGCCGTCCGAGTGCAAAGGAAGTTGTGACAAAATTGCTGAAAACAAAAACAAATTTTCAGCCAGTAAAACCCTGCAATCACGAAGCAGAGATTTTGAATTTAAAACAAATGTTGGCGCAACAGGAATTACAGCTAAAACAGCTTGAACAACTCAAACAGCAAAAAATGCTTGCAGAGCAAGAAAATAATAAATTAAAACAAGAAGCCCAAAATAAAGATAAAATCATTGCCCAACAATCAAAAGAATTAGAGATGAAAGATAGCGAAATAAAAACAAATAGGTTAGATATTGACGGATTAAAGTCCAAACTCAACCAAACAGAAAAAGCATTACAAGCATCCAAAGAAGAAGCACTCAATTTGAAAAAAGCGAGTAATCCTGATCTCAGCATATCCATAAAGAAGCTGCCGCCACATACTGTGCTGTATCCGCCAGCGAACCCTCAGGACGAAGCAACCAAAAAAGATTTAGATTTATTATTAAAATGGGTTACAGAAGGTCATTTGGTGGAAGTTGAAAATTTACTTAAAAAGAACCCAAACCTGGCGCTCATGAAAGGAAGTGTCACAGACCTATCCGGCAGGACTTTTAAGGATATCTCAGCCTTTCAGTATGCTGCATGGGCATTGGATACAGAGATGTGTGAATTGATGTTACATAAAGCGGGTAACGCAGGCGCAGCAGTTGCCGATACCCAACTGAATGAATTAGAAAAAAATCCGTGGGGACATGGATCGCATTACGACCCCAGCCCATTGGTGAAAAAAGCTCAGAAATACATCAAAAATTGCGATGAATGGAGCGTTGATAAATGCAAGGAATACTGGCAAAAAGAAGTTGGCGGCGAACAAAGAAAATGTCCGGCGTGGCTGATATACGCATGGTGTGAAGAAGGCAAAGAAGTGGCGTGGGTAAAGAAAGACCTGAAGAATATCAAGGTTATGCGTCAGTATGACAAAGGGCACGTCAAATGGTGGTTTGAAAAAGAATACAACGGCGGGAAAGGAGTGGGTTCCACCTGGAGTTGTGTGCGGGGGGATTGGGAGACAATATTGGATATATACGCGACGGTATTCAAATCCAAATCTATTATATATATATGTATTATTGTATTATCATATACACGATAATGAAGTTGTTCAGAATGTAGGGCAAAAACGAGAGACCCTGAACAGTCTCCAAGCCAATTTATCCGGCAAGCATACCACGGGGAAGAAATAGGGACAATAGCCCTGTTCCAAACCACGCGAGGGCAGGAAACCGCCCTCGCGAATGATCACACCACGCGGAAAGCAAATAAGATAAAGTAAGCGGCTTAATGTTTGCCCACCAGGCAGCCCAACGGATTAAGTAGCGCTGAATTTGCGCCGGATAGACGGCATCACTGCTCAGCACGTTGACTTTATCGAGGGCGCGTGTACATGACCTTGGGTGAATCGTGATCGTTGCACACGCCTGGTTTTGACTATCCGGGTTTGCGGCCGGAAAGTTGATGCCTAAAAAATGAAACCCTTTTTTAATTGCACCCATCCATGTTTTGTGAGGGGATAAAACAAGTTTAAGTTTTCTGAGAATGTTGAATAAAATTTTGCGGGCTTTTTGATATTGACGTTTGGTTTGACATAAAATAACAATGTCATCCATAAAGCGCGCATAAATCATGCCCTTACGTTTTTCAAATGCGGCATCCAACGGCGATAAATATAAGGCGCCGAAAAAAGATGAAAGACTGGAACGTCGGGGCAATCCCTTTTCGGGTAGGAAAACGTTTCCGCCGTCATCAATGGCGATAGTCACAATATCCTCTAAATATTTGAGCGTTCGGGGGTCATGAAAATGTTGTCGAAGCTGATCAAGCAAAATTTTATGATCAATCGAAGCATAGTAACTTTTTATATCAAGCCGAAGGGCATAGTGAAATCGCTCAGCGTTGAGCGCATTTTGAATAGTTCGGATAGCGCTTTTAACGCCGTTTGGACCTTGGAGATGAAAGCAGTTTTTCGAGATAATATATTTGAATGTGGGTTTGAGAATATTCAAAAATAAACGGATAATCATTCGATCAGCATAATTCCACATACGTACGCATTCGTCTTTA
>Ga0206909_1030_pt1 | contig 32384 bp, 28 predicted proteins | sample Alteio_BWOrgHeat_76_FD_152943 | JGI IMG/M metagenome (GOLD analysis project Ga0206909, IMG submission 152943) | Enriched cells from forest soil in Barre Woods Harvard Forest LTER site, Petersham, Massachusetts, United States -... | ecosystem: Environmental > Terrestrial > Soil > Temperate forest >...
TGCCATCGGCGAAGCAAAAGCAAATGGATTTTTAGGTAAAAATATTTTAGGAACCGGCTTCGATTGCGAGATTTATGTGCATCGCGGTGCGGGTGCATATATCTGCGGCGAAGAAACTGCTTTGATAGAATCGCTCGAAGGCAAACGCGGCAATCCAAGGATCAAGCCGCCATTTCCTGCGATCAAAGGTGCATGGGAAAGGCCGACTGTGGTAAACAATGTTGAAACAATTGCAGCCATTGTACCCATCATAAATATGGGTGGAGAAGAATATGCGAAGATCGGTGTCGGCAGAAGCACGGGTACAAAATTAATTTCCGCTTGCGGCAATATAAATAAACCCGGCGTGTATGAAATTGACATGACGATTTCTGTGGAAGAATTTATTTACAGCAATGAATATTGCGGCGGAATTGCAAATGGAAAAAAATTGAAAGCTTGCATTACGGGAGGTTCTTCGGTTCCTATTCTTCCCGCAAATCTTTTATTGAAAACTGCAAAAGGCGAAACGCGTTTGATGAATTATGAAAGCCTTTCTGACGGCGGTTTTGCAACAGGCAGCATGATGGGAAGCGGCGGGTTTATTGTGCTTGATGAAGACCAATGCGTGGTAAAACATACTTACACGCTTGCAAGATTTTATCGCCATGAAAGCTGCGGCCAATGTTCTCCATGCCGCGAAGGAACAGGATGGATGGAAAAAATTTTAAAAAATATTGATACAGGAAAAGGAAAATTAAGTGACATAGATTTGTTGTGGGATATTCAACGCAGGATTGAAGGCAACACGATCTGCCCGCTCGGAGATGCAGCAGCATGGCCTGTTGCAGCAGCAATCAGGCATTTCAGGGATGAGTTTGAATGGCATGTATTGAATCCTGAAGAATGTTTGAAAAGAAATTACGGTTTGGCGCATTACGCGGATGCGTTGAGTTTGGCATAATGTTTCACGCAAAGGCGCAAAGATTCTAAGGCGCACAAGATGAACGAAAACGAAATATCGAAAATAGTAGTTGACCTGTGTTTTAGGATTCATAAACAATATGGGCCGGGTTTATTTGAAAGTGTGTACGAAGAGATTTTTTGTTATGAATGGATGAAAACCGGAATTCCTTTTAAAAGGCAACATGCTGTTCCGTTAATTCACGAAGAAATAAAAATGGAAATTGGATTCAGAGCAGATGTAATTATTGATAACAAAGTAATATTGGAATTGAAATCGGTTGAGGCACTTGCGGATATTCATTATAAACAAGTTCAAACTTATTTAAAATTGACAGGCTTGAAACTTGCGTTACTGGTAAATTTCAACGTGCCATTAATAAAAAATGGAATTCACAGAATCGTAAATAACTTATAAACTTTGCGCCTTAGCTTCTTATGCCGCTTTGCGTGAAAAGAGAAATAAAATGTCAGAGCAACCATTATTCAAAGTCACAGTTGACAATATCACGATAGAAGTTCCCGCGGGAACAACTATCCTTGAAGCCGCGCGCAAAATCGGTGGCGAAGTCGCGCCGCCTGCCATGTGCTTTTACAGCAAGCTGAAAGGCAGTGGTGGCAAGTGCCGCACGTGTTTGGTGGAAGTGAGCAAAGGTTCTGAAAAAGATCCGCGCCCTATGCCGAAACTTGTTGCAAGTTGCCGCACAACAGTGATGGATGGAATGGAAGTAAAAAATATCACCAGCGAAAAAGTAACTGATGCTAGAAATGGTGTTGTTGAATTTTTACTCATTAATCATCCGCTCGATTGCCCGGTTTGCGATCAGGCGGGCGAATGCCATTTGCAGGATCTGAGTTACGAACACGGCAAGGAAGGAACGCGTTATGAATTTCAGCGCCGCACTTTTGAAAAGCATAGTTTGGGAGAATATATCCAGCTGCACATGACACGCTGCATCCTTTGCTACCGTTGCGTTTACACGGCAGACCAGTTGACCAATAAACGTTCGCACGGCATACTTGACAGAGGTGATCATTCTGAAATTGCAACATACATCGAGAAGAATTTAGACAACGATTTTATTGGAAATGTAATTGATGTTTGTCCCGTTGGCGCATTGACCGACAGGACATTCCGTTTTAAAAACCGCGTTTGGTTTTTGAACCCTGTTGATGCGCACCGCGATTGCCCGAAATGCAGTGGCAAAGTGACTTTGTGGAATCGCGGCGATGAAGTATTTCGCGTAACGGCACGCAAAGATGAATGGGGCGAAGTGGAAGAATGGATCTGCAACGAATGCCGTTTTGAAAAAAAGAAAACAAGTGATTGGGTAATTGAAGGGCCGAGAAAAATAAACAGGCATTCTGTTGTTTCGGGCAACCATTATGTGGGCATGCAAAAACCGCAGGAGACGATTGCAAATGTGATGGATGGAAGAAACCCGCGTTTGTTTCTCGACATTCATGACGTGAGCGAAGTAAATAAAAAAGATGTTGATTTAAGTTTGATAGAAGGGCCTGCGCATTCAAATAATTTCGATGCGATAAAAAAAGAACAATAAAAAATTATGTTGCACTTACTCGCCATCAATATTGACTGGGCATTATTTTTTGAGAAATTGATTTTAATTGCAGTCGTAGTATTTGCAAGCCTAGGCATTGCATTATACAGCACGTACGCAGAAAGAAAAATTGCTGCCGTTATTCAAGATCGCCGCGGCCCTAACCGTGCAGGGCCATTCGGGATTTTGCAACCATTTGCAGATGGCGTGAAATTGATGTTCAAAGAAGAGATCATTCCGAATTCGTCGAATAAGGCATTATTTATTCTCGGGCCGGGATTGGCCATGACAGCGGCTTTGCTTACAAGCGCAGTAATTCCATGGGGCGGAAAAGTAGAATTGTTCGGCAGAACTTTTGAACTGCAGATCGCTGACATCAATATCGGTATCCTTTACATTTTTGCAGTAGTGAGTTTGGGTGTTTATGGTGTAATGATCGGTGGATGGGCAAGCAACAATAAATTTTCTTTGATGGCTGCTTTGCGCGGCGCATCGCAGGCGATCAGTTATGAACTGGCGATGGGCATTTCGTTGATCGCTTTGCTGATGATGACGGGAACATTGAGTATGCGCACAATTGTGTTGCAGCAAATGGCTCCGCATCATTACTGGAATATCGTATATCAACCGCTTGGTTTTTTAATTTTTATTGTCTGTGCTTTTGCAGAATGCAATCGTACACCGTTTGATCTTTCAGAAGCGGAAAGCGAGTTGAACATGGGTTATCACCAGGAATATTCTTCGATGAAACTTGGGTTTTATTTATTCTCGGAATATGTAAATATGTTCATCAGCAGTGCGGTGATAGCAACACTTTATTTTGGCGGATATGATGTTCCTTTTTTAAATGAAAGTTTGCTGTCGCCCAATGTGGCAGCCATTATCGGCGTTGTTGCGCTGATGATCAAAGTTGCTTTCTTTATCTTTTTATTTATGTGGGTAAGATGGACTGTGCCGAGGTTTCGTTATGACCAGTTGATGAATCTGGGCTGGAAAAAATTGTTGCCGCTGGCCATTGCAAATATGCTGGTGACCGCAGTAGTGATCTTGTGGTTGAAGAAATGATTAATTAGCAAATTGGTCGATTAGCAGATTAGCAAATGTTGTGAAGATGATTGGAATGATGCTGAACAGAATTACAAAATTTGAACGGTGCCAACGCCACTGAAGTTTAATAGTATTTCTTGAGCCCGGCCCATAAAAATAAAATTCAAAAGTAACGTGTGACAAAAAATGAGGAGGAGAGAGATTGATTTCATTTTCAAATTTGCTGAGCATCAAATTTTTAAATTGATTTGGGTTCAATAATTTATAAAAATATTTTTGCAAACTTTCAATAAAGCAGAAGCTTAATTAAATGCAGTCACTTACAAACAGGGTTAAACAGGTGGAACGCAAACCGATGACGTGGCTGGAGAGCATTTATCTCTGGAACATTGCAAAGGGTATGCTCATTACTTTTAAACATATTTTCAAGAAGAAAGCGACAATCAACTATCCTGAACAGAAACGCGAATTCAGCCCGGTTTTCCGCGGGCTGCATGTGCTGAACCGCGATGAAGAAGGCCGTGAAAAGTGCACTGCGTGCGGGTTGTGCGCGGTTGCCTGTCCTGCTGAAGCGATAACGATGGAAGCTGCGGAGCGTTTGCCGGGCGAAGAAAATTTGTACCGTGAAGAAAAATATGCAGCGCGTTATGAGATCAATATGCTGCGCTGTATCTTTTGCGGCTATTGTGAAGAGGCTTGCCCGAAAGATGCAATTTATTTGAGTGAAACCTTTACGCCGTCTGACTTTACACGCAAAGGATTTATTTATGGCAAAGAAAATTTACTGATACCAAACCCTGTGACCGATCCGGAAGGATATGCAAAAGCGAGAGGAGAAAAACGAATTTGATAATGTGATGATTTGGAAATTTGATGATGAAAAAATTCATTTTCAAATTTTCAAATTTCCAAATTGACTAATTGAGAATGGATGTAACAACAATACTTTTCTGGTTTCTAAGCGTACTTGCTGTGTTGGGTGCCATCATGGTGCTGGTGAGCAAAAACCCCGTGCACAGTGTGTTGTGGCTGGTGGTGGTATTCTTTGCCATCTCCGGGCATTACATTTTATTGAATGCGCAATTTCTTGCGATCGTAAATTTAATTGTGTATGCGGGAGCCATCATGGTACTTTTTCTTTTTGTGATAATGCTGATGAATTTAAGCGGCGAAAGAGATCCTCAAAAAAATGCGTGGTTTAAATTGACCGGAGTTGTTTCGGGCGGATTGCTTTTGTGGATTTTAATTTCGGTTGTTCGTTCATCAACAGAATTAAATACTAGGCTTGCGCAAATGGGCTCAGGCGATATTGGGTTAATTAAAAATTTAGGAATGGTTTTGTTTAAAGATTATGCGGTGCCTTTTGAAATAAGCAGTGTGTTATTTTTAAGTGCGATGGTTGGTGCAGTAGTGATCGGGAAGAAAGAATAATTTGGTGATTTGAAAATTTAAAAATGAGCTGATGATAGCATCTTCAAATTTCCAAATCATTTCATTTTCAAATTAAGTTTATGCCTGTTCAATATTATATAGCGTTGTCATCGGTTTTGTTTTGCATCGGTGTTGTGGGTGTACTCACGCGCCGCAATGCGATTATAATTTTTATGTGTGTTGAGCTGATGCTGAATGCGGTGAACCTGTTACTGGTTGCATTTTCAAAGATGCATTATGCAGTGGCTGTGGGCACAAGCAAAGGGGGAGAAATAACTGCAGGAATTGACGGGCAGATCTTTGTATTTTTTATCATGGTGGTTGCAGCGGCAGAAGTGAGCGTGGGTTTGGCGATCATTGTAATGATGTACCGGAATGTACATTCGGTAGATATAAATTTTTTGAACAGGCTGAAGAATTAGTTGGCAATTAAAAATTAAGAATTAAAAATGCTGAAGTAGAAACCGGTTTTCATTTTTTCACTTCTCACTTTTAATTTTTCACTTTCAAATATGAACTTAGTTTACTTAGTACCATTGTTTCCATTGCTTGGTTTTTTGATCAACGGATTGTTCAGGAAATCGTTGAGCAGATCAATGACGGGCATTATCGGAAGCGGAACGATCTTGGTTTCTTTCATCATCAGCATTTTACTTTTTATTGATGTAAAAAATAATGGCGGTTCTGTTGTTTCTTATTTCAATTTCATCAATGTTGATAGTTTTAAAATTCCTTTTGCATTCCAGGTTGACCAGCTTTCTTCCATTTTTTTACTGATCATTACCGGCATCGGTTTTCTCATTCATGTTTATTCCACTTCGTATATGCATGATGAAAAACCGGAGCATTTTGCCAGGTATTTTTCATATCTCAACTTATTTGTTTTCTCAATGCTGCTGCTGGTTCTGGGCGCAAACTATGTGATCATGTTCATTGGCTGGGAAGGTGTTGGTCTATGTTCTTATTTATTAATTGGATTTTGGTTTAAAAATGATAATTATAATTACGCCGCAAAGAAAGCATTTGTGATGAACCGTATTGGTGACCTCGGTTTTTTATTGGCGATTTTCTGGATACTTGCAAGATTGGGAACGGTGAATTTTGCAGATGTTTTTTCGCAGACAAATAAACTTTCTTCCGTTGATATTACATGGATCACGATGCTGCTGTTTATCGGCGCAACAGGAAAGAGTGCGCAGATACCTTTATATACTTGGCTTCCCGATGCAATGGCAGGGCCAACGCCTGTATCCGCTTTGATACATGCTGCAACGATGGTTACAGCCGGCATTTACATGATCGCACGCAGCAATATTTTATACACGCTTGCGCCATTCACACAAAATGTGATTGCGATCATTGGGTTGGCTACTGCAATCCTTGCGGCAACAATCGCACTTAAACAAAACGATATTAAAAAAGTATTGGCTTACTCAACCGTGAGCCAACTCGGTTATATGTTTTTAGGATTGGGCGTTGGCGCATACACGGCATCTGTGTTTCATGTGATGACGCATGCTTTTTTCAAAGCATTGTTATTCCTCGGTGCAGGCTCTGTTATTCACGCGATGGGCGGCGAACAGGACATGCGTAAAATGGGCGGTTTGAAAAAATACATGTCCATCACCAACTTTACTTTTCTGATCGGTTGTCTTGCTATTGCAGGTGTGCCGCCGTTCGCAGGATTCTTTTCAAAAGATGAGATATTATCTGCTGCGTTGGCAAAAAGCCCCATGCTATATTATGTTGGTGTTGCTGGCGCATTGATGACTGCATTTTATATGTTCCGTTTGTACGCGATGACATTCATGGGCGAATTCAGGGGCACACATGAACAGCAACATCATTTGCATGAAAGCCCTTCTGCGATTACTTTTCCGCTGATAGTACTTGCAGTGCTTTCAGTGATCGGCGGATGGATAAATATTCCTAATGTATTTGTGAAAGATGCAAATAATTTAGAAAAATTCTTAGCACCTGTTTTTGCGAATTCAACAGCTATTCAAAATGCGACACCTGCAAATTCTTCAAACGAATTATTGTACATGGTAATAAGCACTGCACTGATCCTTGCTGTTATTTTTTATGCCATCAATTCTTATAAAAAATATAAGAACAGCAACGAAGAAGCAACGGGCATTGCAAAAGTGCTGGAAAATAAATGGTATGTAGATGAATTGTATGATACTATTGTTGTAAGACCGTTGAATGCATTTGCAGGCTTTCTGAAAAATGTGGTGGAGAAATCAGGCATTGACGGAATCGTAAATGGCGTTGGAAGGTTTGTGCAATATTCATCGCGTCAGTTAAGATTATTGCAGAGCGGACAGGTTGGCAATTACATTTTATTTATGGTAATGAGCATTGTGGTGTTGTTCCTTGTTTTCTGGAACCAGGGAATCATCATTCAATTTTTTGAAAAAATATTTTAACAAGCACGAATACGAAACATGATTGTTGATCTGCTGATATTATTTCCTTTGCTTACAGGACTGATATGCTTTTTGTATCAAAGTTCATCCGTCGCAAAGTCACATGCCTTGTGGTCTTCCGTTGCTACTTTGATCATTGCAGTTCTTTGTTGTACAACAAACGGAACAATGAATTTTCATGCTGAATGGCTTCCCATGCTTGGCAGTAGTTTCAGCCTTTCGATGGATGGGATGAGCAAGATGCTTTGCCTGTTGACTGCCATTGCTTTTCCGATCACATTTGTCGCAACGTATAAAAATGAATACAGCAAACCGGGAAATTTTTATGCATTGATGTTGTTGATGCAGGCAGGTTTGATGGGCGTTTTTTTAGCATCCGATGCGTTGGTGTTTTATTTTTTCTGGGAACTAGCTTTGATCCCTGCATATTTTCTTTGCTCGCAATGGGGCGGCGAAAAACGGATCGCTGTTACTTTTAAATTTTTCATTTACACTTTTGTCGGATCGCTGTTAATGCTTGTCGGCATTTTATTTCTTTACTTTAAAAATCCTGAACATTCATTTGCGCTGCAATCATTTTATCATATCAAACTCACGCATGGCCAGCAGTACTTTGGTTTCTGGCTTTTCTTCATTGCATTTGCGATCAAAATGCCCATCTTTCCTTTGCACACCTGGCAGCCGGATACATACGAACAATCTCCGACCGCAGTAACAATGATATTGAGCGGCGTGATGGTAAAAATGGGTTTGTATGGTGTAATAAGATGGCTGCTTCCGATGTTTCCTGATGCAGTTTCAAAGTTTGGGAATGTTGTTATTTTATTCAGTGTCATTGGCATGATTTACGCTTCGCTCATTGCAATAAAACAGGATGATGTAAAAAGATTGATCGCCTATTCATCCATTGCACATATCGGTTTGATGTGCGCTGCCATTTTTACCAAACAACAAATGGCGATGGATGGCGTGATGATACAAATGTTCAATCACGGTATTGTGGTGATTGGTTTGTGGATCGTTGCCGATATGATCGAACAGCAACTTGGCACACGCAAATTCAGTGAACTCGGCGGCATGGCGCAGAAAGCACCAGCACTTGCAATATTGTTCGTGATAATGGCTTTGGCAAATATTGCACTGCCGTTGACCAATTCTTTTATCGGAGAATTTTTAATGTTCAACGGTTTGTTCAGGTACAATTTCTGGATGGCTGCGTTTGCGGGAATCAGCATTATCCTTGCAGCAGTGTACACATTGAATGCCGTGCAAAAAATATTTTATGGCAATACTGCAAAGCTGACTGATAAAGCAGTTGATGGTGATTTGAGTGTGCAGTTGCCGCTTGTTATTTTGGTGATAGTGGTGATATTTTTTGGCGTGTATCCGCAACCGATGCTGCAGTTGACGCATGAAACTGCAAAAGCTGTGATAGCGTTGGTTTCGAAGTAAAAGTCGTATAAATGTTTATCCGTTAATTCGTGTAATTAGTAATAATTCGTGTAATAGTTTTCAAAAGATGAATGCAATAATCATTTCGGCTGTATTTGGAGTGTTGATGATGTTCAGCAGCTTCCTGGTGAAAAGCAAGAGCGCTTTCAAACAGATCGCTGTTGTCGGTTTGCTCATTCTGCTGATCGGAAACATTATTGACACGTACGGGAGCACTGCATTTTTTCTCATCGACACAAAAGGCATGTTGAGTTTCGACCGGTTTGGTTTATTCTTCAATACCATTTGCATTGCATCTACACTGATCTATGTTTTGCTTACTGGAAAAGAAATTGAACGCACCGGAAATTATGCGGCAGAATATTTTACGCTGATATTTTTTGTCTTGTGCGGTGTTGGCATGCTTACTTCTTATTCGAATTTATTGATGCTGTTCTTAGGCATTGAAACGCTTTCAATACCATTATATATATTGACAGGAAGCGATAAAAAAAACCTGCGCAGCAATGAGGCCTCTTTGAAATATTTTTTAATGGGCGCATTTTCCACGGGCATTATGCTGATGGGCATCACGCTCATTTATGGCGCAACGGGAACTTTTGACCTTGAATCAATTCATAAAGTATTCGGTTCCACAAGCGGCGCTTCATTTTTAGAGATCATGGGAATGTTGCTGCTCATCGTTTCCATGTGTTTCAAAGTTTCTGCGGCACCATTTCATTTCTGGACACCTGATGTATATGATGGCGCGCCGTCTGTATTCACATCGTTCATGGCAACGGTTGTAAAAGCTGCGGCTTTTTTTGCATTCATCAAACTGTTTGATGATAAAATGATGCAGTTTTATCCAACATTGAATTGGGTTGACTGGCGCATGCTGATCGCAATAATCATTGTATCTACATTGCTCGTGGGAAATATTACGGCCGTATTTCAGCAAAGTGTAAAAAGGATGCTGGCTTACTCAAGCATCGCGCAGGCAGGTTTTATGCTGTTCGCTGTTTTCAGTGTGAATGATGTGGCAAAAGAAGGTATCTTATTATATGCAGTTGCATATTGTCTTGCAACGATCGGTATCTTTTCCATTCTTGTAAAAATGAAAGATTACACCTTCGACGGATACAACGGCCTTGCTAAAACACAACCATCGCTTGCATTTGCGAATACTGTCTTTTTGCTGTCGCTCTCAGGCATTCCGTTGACGGCAGGTTTTTTTGCAAAATTCTACATGCTCAGCGCAGTGATAAAAACAGGCACTTATACATGGCTTGTAATTGTGGCTGTTTTATTTGCAGCAGTGAGCGTTTATTATTATTTCCGTGTGATACAGGCAATGTATTTTAAAGATGGAAATGCAGAAGCTGAAAATGCCACGCCTGCTTTCAAAGTAAATGTTGTGCTGCTCGCAGCAATCATTATTTTACTCGGTATTTTTCCGCAGATCATTTTGAATTGGTTTTATTTTTAACCATTCACACATTAACTTTTCCTTCCTTCTAATTTTTGTTTTTGCTGTATGTAAAGGTTTTATCTTTAAAAATAATTGTACGATCAAGTATTTCTGAATTTAATTGTCAATTATAAATTATCAATTTTCAAACAACAACATGGTTCTCGCCGATTCATTCTCACTTGCTTACAGAACGGTTCGCAGCAATAAACTGCAAACAGGCATAACCGTTGCCATTATTGCATTTGGCATCATGGCATTGATCGGCATCATCACAGCAATTGATGCAATGAACAGCAGCCTGCGCGACAGTTTTTCTACGATGGGTGCAAATGGCTTTACAATTTCTTATAAAGAAAGATTCCGTTTTGGCAATAACAATGAATCTACAAAGGAGAAAGCCGGACAGCAAACAAAAAAATCAAACCTCGACAAGGTCATTACTCCGCAACAGGCAGAATTATTCAAAGCATCTTTTAAATATCCTTCGCTTGTGTGCCTTTCATTGAATGGTCCGGGCAATGTTGAGGTTCATTATAAAAATAAAAAAACAAATCCGAATGTGCGCATCACAGGCGGCGATGAAAATTATCTTCAGATCAACGGCTTTACAATTGCGAACGGGAGAAATTTTAACCAGCTCGATGTCCAGACCGGGCGCAATGTGTGTGTGCTTGGCAGCGATGTTGCCACGAAATTGTTTGGCGATTACGCATCAAAATCGGTAGATAAAATAGTTACGGTCGGCGGCATACCGTATCGTGTCATCGGTGTTTTAAAAAGCAAGGGATCGAGCGCCATGTTGCGTGCCGACAATGTTGTGATCACAACATATAATAATGTAAGAAGGCTGCAGGATGCATCAAATTCTTTTACAATTGGCGTAATGGCAAATGATGTACAGTTATTGAACGGCGCAGTGAATGAGTCGACTGCAGATTTTCGCGCCATCCGAAAACTTGCACCTACGGAAGCGGATAATTTTGTAATTGATAAAAGTGATAAACTTGCTGAAACTTTTATCGGTCTGCTCGGCAGTGTGCAGGCAACTGCAGGCGCTATCGGTTTTATCACACTCGTGGGCGCGGCAATCGGTTTGATGAATATCATGCTTGTCGCAGTAAGTGAGCGCACACGCGAGATTGGATTGATCAAGGCAATCGGCGGCAAGAAAAAAAATATTCGTCAGCAATTTTTATTTGAATCGACCATCATCAGTTTGCTTGGTGCTATTTTCGGAATCATTTTAGGAGTACTTGTGGGAAATATTTTCGCCATGTTTCTCGGTACGGGTTTCGTGGTACCATGGGCCTGGGTGATCGGCGGCATATTGATGTGCTCACTTGTGGGGCTTGCTGCAGGTTTGTGGCCTGCGATAAAGGCTTCGAAACTGAACCCGATCTCAGCCCTGCGTTATGAATGATCACTATTTTTAATTGTATACTTTCTCTAAATCTTTTTTTCAATAGAACTTTATTGTGGTGAGCTTGTTGCATATTAATAAGATGCCTTTATTTTTTTAAAAAATAAAAAATCTTATTTGTATGTTTATGTAAAATGTATAAATTGTGCATCCCAAAATCTTTGTATGAATACTTTTTTGATAAAAAGATTTTTGGTATGATTGCTTAATAATTATTTTTCTAAAACCTAAGTTTTAAAACTCAAAAATCAATTGCACCATGGCTGACATTAAACCAACTGCTACGAGCAGACCCGCTACTTCCGCACAACCAAAGAAAAGCAATGCCATTTCTTGGATGGCTCCTTTATGCTGCATTATCCTTGGCTACATCATCTGGCGCTTTTTTATAGGGAGCGACAGCAATTTCACAAACCCTGATAAATCCGGCGCCTGGTTCTGGCCTGATCAGAAAGGGCCTATCGGCCAATTGCCAAGAATGTATCTGGGCGGTATCATTGTGCCTATTTTGATTGGTTGTTTTTTAACCGTATTGACTTTTGTTATCGAAAGGTTTATGACCATTTCCAAAGCTACCGGTTCAGGCAGCATTGGAGATTTTATCCGTAACGTACAATTCAGCCTTGCCAATAAGGATATTGATAAAGCGATTGCTTTATGCGATAAACAAAAAGGATCTGTTGGCAATGTAATGAAAGCAGGATTGCGTAAATACAAAGAAATGATCGGCAATACAGAACTTGATACCGAACAGAAAGTGTTGAGTATTCAAAAAGAAGTAGAAGAAGCTACAGCACTTGAATTGCCAATGCTTGAAAAGAATTTGGTGTTCCTTTCTACCATTGCATCAGTTGCCACATTGATGGGATTGCTTGGAACGGTAATGGGAATGATACGTTCCTTCTCTGCATTGGGCGACAGCGGCGGCGGCGAAGCTGCTCAAAAACTCTCTCAGGGTATTTCTGAGGCCTTGTACAATACTGCTTTGGGTATCGGTACTTCTGCAGTTTCTATTATCATGTACAATGTATTTACCACAAAGATCGATTCCATTACTTATGGCATTGACGAATCAGGTTTTACATTGACACAAAGCTTTGCTGCCAATTATAAATAACCGCAAATTTATTTGTGGAATTTATATCGAAATGAATCTTATTAAAGAAGATTAAATTAAAAACAAATGTCAAGGCCAAAAATAGCGCGAAAAAGTACTTCGATAGACATGACTGCGATGTGCGACGTGGCTTTTCTTTTGTTGTCTTTCTTCATTCTTACAACAAAGTTTAAGCCGTCAGAAGCAGTTCCCGTCAATACGCCGAGTTCAGTAGCTTCCAAGATTGCGCCGGATAAAAATGTTGTGATGGTGAGCATCACAAAAGAAGGGAAAGCATTCTTATCTTTTGGAGATGATGCTGATGATAAAGCAAGAAAACAGGATATCATCAATGATCTTAACAGCAGCAAAAGCCTCGGCCTCACACCGGCTGAAGTTTCGAACCTGGTGAAAGCACCCTTTTTGGGAGTTGCATTTTCCCAGTTGAAACAACAGGCAAATTTGCAGACAGAACAGATGACAGGTGCGGCTTTGCCCGGAATTCCCTGTCAGGATACTGCACACAACGAAATGACAGAATGGATACGTGCAGTGATGTCTGCTTATGCTGGAGGATCGCCACCGAATATTTTGCTCAAAGGCGATAATGATGCAAAATATCCAACATTCAAAAATGTATTGACAGCATTTAAAAGAAATGACCAGTTTCATTTTCAAATGGTCACAAACCCTGTAAATGTTCCGATGGGTACAGCTTTGTACCAGCAGAATATGGCGGGTGTGAAACCAGCGGAAGAATAAATTTTTATCATACTAAAATTGATATGTTATGGCAGAAATGGATACCTCGGGTGGCGGCGGGCATAAAAAAGGGCCGGGCGTAAAAAAAGGGAAAAAGCTTTCTACAAGAGTTGACCTTACACCAATGGTGGATCTCGGCTTTTTGCTCATTACGTTTTTTATCTTTACCACTACCATGAGTCAGCCTACAGCAATGAAGCTGAACATGCCTGATGACAGAGATACTACTAAAACAAATATCAAGCAATCAGGTGCATTGACGATTTTGTTGGGGAAAGACGATAATGTTTTTTATTATGAAGGAGAATTGGCTCCCGATGCTTCCAATTTCAAGTCGTCTAATTTTAAAGATATCAGGAACGAGATCATCAGCAAAAAACAAAGCACGAATGATGTTGACTTTTTTGTAACGATCAAGCCTTCAAATGAAAGCACTTATAAAGATGTCGTTGATATGCTTGACGAAATGACAATCAATGTTGTAAAGCGTTATGCATTGGTTGATATTGCTGATGTAGAAATGCAGCTTATTCAGAGAACTGAAGGTGAGCCTGTAACGCCCGATGCGGCAACACCGGCAAAGCCTTCCAAGTAAAATTTTATTAAAAATTCATTATTTTTGAATCTTAATTAAAACACCGTTTATTTATATGGAACCAAATAAAATTCTTAATGCTGATGTACTCGATATTATTTTCGAGGGGCGCAACAAGGAATACGGTGCCTATGAACTGCGTAAAACATATAACAACCGTTTGAGGAATGCTGTGATCGGGATGATTTCTTTATGTTTACTGGTTTTTCTCAGCGCTTTTCTTGTTTCAAAAGTTGGCAGTGATAAACCGCCACCCATGATGGTTCAGGATGTGCAGTTGCAAAATGTGAATCAGGACAAAAAGCCACCGCCGCCACCACCACCGCCACCACCAAAGCCACCACCACCCAAAGTGGAAATAACCAAATTCACGCCTCCAAAGATTGTGAAAGATGTGGAAGTAAAAGAACCACCTCCGGAACAGGAAAAATTGGAAGACACGAAAATCGGTAATATCAATCAGGAAGGTGTGAAAACTGATGTTGTTGCACCTCCGGTAGAACAGGGTACAGGTGTTGCTGCGCCAAAGGATGATGAAGATTATGACAAGGTCTTTACTTCTGTGCAGGTGGAAGCTAGCTTTCCCGGCGATTGGAGTAAATATCTGCAACGCAATTTAAATACGGAAGTTCCTGGTGACAATGGCGCACCTCCGGGAAATTATACTGCGTATGTACAATTTATTGTAGATAAGCAGGGCAATATATCCGATGTTCAATTGGATCCGAGCAAACCCGATCCGGGATATGGCATAGGACAGGAAGCCATTCGCGCAATTCAGCGAGGTCCGAAATGGACACCTGCTTTGCAGAATGGACGCAATGTAATTTCAAGAAAAATTCAACCTATCACTTTTCAGGTAGCTGAACAATAGATTTTCGGTTTTAATTTTAGAAAGTCCCTGGTCTGTATCAGGGACTTTTCTTTTTCTGCACCTCCATTTATATTATTTTATTTTTGAGAAAATTTTTTTAGAAAATGGCCGGAAATCTTTCAGGATGGGATGATACAATAACTGCGCTTGCAACGCCGCAAGGCATTGGTGCAATTGGAGTAATTCGGTTAAGTGGAAAAAATAGCTTTGAGATAGTGAACAGCATTTTCCCTTCCAAAAATATTCTGCAAATGCCTTCACATACTTTGCATGTTGGCTATTTGATGTACGGGGATAAAAAAATTGATGAAGTGGTGATCTCAATTTTTAGAGCGCCGCACTCATATACCGGCGAAGATGTGATTGAGATCTCGTGCCACGGTTCTCATTTTATTCAACAACAAATTCTGCAAATCATAAACTCGCTTGGCGCAAGGATTGCCAAGCCCGGAGAATTTACACAACGGGCTTTTTTAAACGGTAAATTAGACCTAGCCCAGGCAGAAGCTGTGGCAGATCTGATCGTAAGCAATACTGAAGCATCGCGCAAAACTGCTCTGCAAAATATGCGCGGCGGTTTTTCAAGATCACTCAAAGAGATACGTGATGAACTTTTGCGATTTTCGGCACTCATCGAACTGGAGCTTGACTTTTCGCAGGAAGATGTAGAGTTTGCAGACAGACAAAAATTATTTTCTCTATTGGCCAATGCTTCCCTAAAAGTGGATGAATTGCTTCAGTCCTTTCAACTCGGAAACGTAATTAAAAATGGTGTGCAGGTTGCTATCATTGGAAAACCCAACGCAGGCAAATCGACCTTGCTGAATACCTTGCTCAATGAGGATCGCGCGATCGTAAGCGAGATTGCAGGTACTACGCGTGACACGATTGAAGAATCCATCAATATCAACGGAATACTTTTCAGGTTAATCGATACAGCAGGGATCCGGGAACATATTGTTGATGAAATTGAAAATATCGGTGTGGAAAAAAGCTTTGAAAAAATGCGCAATGCAAGCGTGGTAATTTATTTATTCGATATAAACAATACTTCAGAAAAAGAACTGGCTGAAATGAATAAAAGATTTCAGGCTGAAAATATCAAAGCATTGTTCGTTGCAAACAAAAGTGATATTACTGATAAGGAAAGCGCCCGCATTTTATTTTCATCATATTCCTCAATGATTTTTATTTCTGCAAAAGAAAAAATAAATATTCATCAGTTGACCAATGCGCTTTATACAATTGCGGTGAATGATAAAGCCACAAACAACGATGTGGTGATCACCAATGCAAGGCATGTGGAAGCGCTGAAAAAAATACAGGAATCATTGCAGGAGATTATCAGAGGTTTGGATGTAAAACTTTCCGGCGACCTGCTTGCAGCCGATATCCGTCAATGCCTTCATTACATCGGAGAGATAACCGGTGAAGTGACGAATGAACATTTGCTTGATTATATTTTCAGTAAGTTCTGCATCGGGAAATAGCCTTATCACTAAAGATGCACATTCTGCGCGGTTTACTTTCTATCACATTGATTTTTTATTGCCGATTGTTGCCTTTATTTGCCTTTTGTAGCCTTTTATTAGTTACTAATCCGGTTACTACTTTTGAATTTGTAAGCAAAACAAAAAGATGGGGACAGATCATAGGCAACAACGATACACAATGATACCTAATGATACAATAGTTAACAATGAATCAATGTGAGCAGTAACTGAAATGGAAAATAGCCTTATTTTTTTTTGAGTAAATCTTATCAATCCTGTAACAGAAAATATTTATTGAATACTGTTTTTGGTTATTGAAGAACAAATACCTTAATATCGTCATACCCGGTATTTAGGTTACCCACAATTCCTATTTTTGTTCCTACTGGTATTTCTGATAATGACATATTGTTTATGACTTGCCCATTTTGATTGTAAATGCTTGTACCAACATTATTTGCGCCATCGAAATTTACTAAATTTCCATCTTCAGTTTTAATTGTAAATCGCCATCCCCTTCTTGTTCCCCCATAGAAATTATTATAGGTAATATAACCAATATAATTGTAGTTGTTTTTATCTTTTTTATAAGTTTTACCATTTACTAATAAAGAATTTTTATCGTTTGCATCTAATGCAAGAGTTATATTACCACTTAATATTATCAGATTTCCGCCTGAATTAACTTGAGCAATTTCAGTTAGGTTTAGGCGTTCCAGTTTTAGCTGATTATTCGCAGTACAGCGCATCAACTTTCGATCCTAATAATGGTAATAGTATATACGGTAGAAATGCCATAGAAAAAGCAATTTCTGTTGCATTAGGTAATTATAAGAATAATAATATAGCAGTATCTCAGGTAGATGTTGTTGGTCATAGTTTAGGTGGGTTGATGGCAAGAAGTTTGTCTCAGCAAGACAATTTTAAAGTTAATTCCAATTACTATAAAGGATATTTTCATAAATTAATTACTCTTGGTACACCCCATAAAGGCTCCCCTTTTGGACCACTTTTATATTATGACAGTGTAACAATCAATTTGTATATTAATCAAACAACGATACCAGGTCCGCTACAGTTGTTTATGAAAAGTTTGCGCAAACCTATTGGGCTTTGCCATAGAGACTTTGATGAAAATGGCCCTGTTATTCAAAATAATTTACTGGCAACACTCCCTTTTTATACATATGCAATTGGTGGTGACTATGAAGGAAGTATTTCAGATGGTATAGAATATTCCCTATTTAGTGATTTGATTTATATTTTATCAGTAGGAAAAACGCATGCTGACTTATTTCACATATCTGGATGTCCCAATGACGAACCAAGCAATGATATTATTGTTCCAATGTATAGCCAAATTGGAGGAAACACATTCGGTCAAATTTTTCAGGGAACTGCTCATTTAGAAATAATTCATGGTGAGACTTCTGAAACAAATAGTTTATCTATTCAAAATAAAGTCGTCCAATTGCTGCTTGCAGATACCACGACTAATTTCAATAAAGGTTTTATTAAGGCTTCAGATATAATTGATGATTGTGATTATCCTTCTGTCACTAATAAAATTGTGCCCACCAAAAAAAGTTTGAACCATATAATACCAGGACCAGGTGGTAATTCACAAGCTCAAACTGTTCAAATTATCTCACCCATTAGAGGTTCAGTTTACAATCAAAACAGTAAGTTCAATATCACACTAAAATTTAAATCATTAAATGGAGCCTTATCTACACGTTCAATTTTTATGATAGAGGATATTGGCTGGTTCACTCCTACGGATGTAAATGCAGATTCTGTTAGTTTTAGTTTACCTGTGAATGCATCTGTAGGAAGTAAGAATATTGCACTTTTAGTGAGAGATACTACCGGAGTTATCATGGGAGATACCTCACATATTGTAATAACTGCAGATGGCGTTTTAGACAGTCTATCAGTTAATCCTTCGACAATTAGTTTAGATTCTTTAACTAGGGAACAAGGTTTATCTGTACATGGGTATTACACTACTGATAGTGCTACATTGATAGATAATAATCTTACGGATGAATCTACGGGTACAATTTATTCAGCCAAACTAGGAGGAGTATTTACAATTTTGAACAATGGATTAATTGTAGCTAAAAAAATTGGAATTGATACACTATTAATTTCTAATAGCGGAAAAAGTATTGCAGTACCAGTTATTATTGATTCAAATTTCAGTACAGCCACGATGTATTCAAACTTAATAAATTTTCCAGTCATTCCAGATAAACTTATTGGAGATGCTCCTTTCGGCTTGGCAGCTTCTGTTACTTCAGGGAATGATGTAAACTTTTCGCTTGTTTCAGGTCCTGCTACAATTCAAAATGGTATTTTGACAATTACAGGTATGGGTAAAATAACTGTAAAAGCCTCAGATAGCGGTAATATATATTTTGCTGCAGCACCTGATGTGTATCAAACATTTTGTGTTGATCCACCGATTCCCTCTGCAATAAAAGGAGATACTGCAACATGTACAGTAGCTCAAACATATACTATATCAAAAGAACAGAACATTAAAAATGAATGGGAGATATCAAGCGGAGGTTCAATCGTAAGTAATGATACAACTGCTACAATCACTTGGAATGAAACAGGAAAGCATACAATTACAGTTGTACCGTTCACACCTGACAGTTGTTACGGAGCTTCTCAACAATTAGTTGTGACCGTGACTGCACCTCCTATTCCAACCATCTCATCTATTGGAGATACGGTATTGTTAAGTTCAGCTTCCAATTATTATCAGTGGTACTTCAATAATGATACGCTTGCAGGTGAAGTATCAAGAGCGCTTCATATTGATAAAGTCGGATTTTATAAAGTTGCAACAGCCCTTGATACAACTTGTTGGTCAGCATCTTTAGATTATCCTGTTATTCTTACCACAAGCCCATTATCTGATACTGTGAAAATTAATATTTATCCTAATCCCTCAAATGGTTCTTTTAATGTGGATGTGAAACTTCCTGAAACAACAGGTGTGACAACATTTATATCAGTGTATGATGTAAACGGGAAATTAGCTTATCAAACAGATAAGATTGTATTCTTTGGGAATGAGATAAAAATTCCCATTACCCTTGCAGCCAAAGGAACATTTTTCGTCAAGGTTTATATTAACGGAGATACAAGACAGCAAACCCTCATAAACATGTAATATTAAAAACATGAGAAGGATGAATTTGAAATATATTGTTCTTTTTATTGCAGCAGTTCTATTAATGAATTGCAGCAAAAATGATTCAGGTTCGGGTGGCGGAAATAACGGAGGTGGGGGCAATACGGGCGGAGGTGGGAATACAGGGAATACCGATACCAATTGTGTCATATCAACAATTTCACAGGTCAATAGTGGCATCGGGTCAGAGTCATCACTTAGTGTTTTTTATAACAGCAGTTTTAATGTGACGAAACTGGTCAACTATGACAGTGTTAGCAATACTAAGAATTTTGAAGCGGATCTAAATTATATAACAGCAGATTCAGTTGTGATAGATCAATATCAATATTTAATATTGGACCCTGAAAACAGAGTAATAAAATTTAAGACAAAATCAGATCTGTCTGACCCTGCCAATTCGGACGATTATCTATTTCAATATTCATACAACAGTCAGGGTTATCTTTCAACAAGGAATCTGCATATTAATTCGTCCCAAACAGCAGACCTCAGCACTACTTACACTTATACTAATAATCTATTGACGAGTTGTATCCAGACAGCAGTAAGCTCAGGAAACCTAAAAGTGCTGCAATCAACCTTGACATATAATACCTCGTTGAAAATAAAGAACTGGATATATACCTTTCCTGATGCAACAAGTGAGTATATGTATATGACGGCATTGAATTTTGGCAATCGTTGCTCCAATCCTGTTCAGGAGATCGTAACTAAAATTTATGACCCTGAATCAGGGAATTTACTCGATACATGGACTACTAACTATAGTAATTATTTATTGAATGAGAATGGAGATGTTTTATCCGGTGAAGCTGAGGGCGATTTGCAACAAGGGATAGCTAGTTTTTATGGCACAACAAACTTTTATTATAACTGTCATTGAATGCAAAGAGCTACCAACTGAGCTACGAGACATTCAAAGGTCTGCAAACTTTAACTGATGTGCAAAATTTTAATAAACAAAATGGTCTTGAGCAACTTATATAATTTTCAAGTAGTAAAAAAATATAACTTAGAGAAATAAATAAACAAAATGTCATTTTTATCAAAAATTTTCGGTCCAAAAGAGGAACATCAATACAATTTTTCAGGTGAGAGTGTAAGGTTGTGGACTACCTATTATAGACTAAATTATAAGGGGAACTATTTTATGGATATGAACTGTATCTAGCACGAAAAAGAGATTTATATTTAACTGATCTGAGACTTCTGAAATATAGTTATATTTTATTTTGGCGAGATAACCGGCGAAATAAGTTACTAAACAGATTACTACTTTCGCTGAAACCCGCATGAATAAAGGAAAAGTATTTTCTGCATCGGGAAATAAATAAAAGCCTCAAAAAATATTTTTAATCAAAATCAAAGAGTGCAGAACCGTCTTTTCTTTTCAAAAGAAATTTTTCCTGATTGGTTGTATCAATAATGATAAGGCTTTTCAATCCATTATATAAAAATAATTTTCACTTCTTAATAACCTGTGCCTAATTTTTGCATGCAAGTTTGTATTGATCCTTTATTTTTATTTACATAAAGTGCTTAAATATTTTGCGCATTGATTCATGAATACAGCTGCAGAAATGACCAATTATATTTCTTTCGAAAAAGATTATGTCTTTAAATGCGAAGTGAACGGCACTCCGTTAATGGCTGCAATAAAGGGAGAATATGATCTGTCAGAACACTTCGGTTACAGGGTTCATTTCAGTGACGGATTTAAAGCGTTGTTTGTAGCAACGGAGACGGGTTGGCAACTGGATGGTGGTGGCGGAAAAATTTATATTGATGCTGCTGCCAGAGAACTTAACAGGTTTATTGCAGTGCAATTAAAGCTTTGAACCATTGATACATATTTGCGTTCTCAAAAAGCAAAACATGCAGAGGTAAAAAAATCGGGAAGGCCTGTAATTTTTTTATCGTTGAAAATATGGTGTAACAATAAATGATTTTTTTTGTGCCTTGCAGAAACCAAAAAAGCCCGCAAATTTTTTGCAGGCTTTTTTATTCAAACAAAAATTACTGGACAACTTTTACTATCGCATAATATTGCGGCCCTACGAGAATATCCTGTGAACTGCCATCTGTATAATGGTCTGTTTCTTTATTTTGATATTGCAGCAAAGTGCAATTGTTGTAACTGTAAGTTTGGATGATTGATGCAATGTCCGGCGTGGTCTGCGCAGTGCTGCCCATTTCTATCGGCTGGCCTGTTTCAGAGATCTGATGCCATTCCACATCGCATTGCACGGCAGAAATATTTGGATTTAAATAAGCCAAATAATTTTGTGTCGGTAATGTAAATGGAAGAATTGAAGTTGCATTTTTAATGGAATCTCCGATTGTTAAAATCGAATAACTCTTAAATGTGAGTGTAGGCCCGGATGAAGCGGTGGCACCGGTTACTTCTTTGGTGCAACTGGTAATTGTAATCATTGCAATTACCGAGATAGCCAAAATTGTTTTCATGTTGTACAGTTTTTTTGATAGAATAATTGGATTAAATACTTGTCAGTTTAAAATCGCTCAGAAGTATTGGAATATTGCACCTTCATTTTATTCTAAGTTATCCTTAATCTGTTTTTAATAAAATAAGTACCATTCTCACTGAAAAGGATTTTTCAGTTAAAGGATATTTTTATGCAAATGGATAACTGCCAGTTTGCAAAAGCATTTTAATTGTTGCACAAACAATGCTTGCGAACCGATCATTTGTAAATAATAAATTTTGAAGAGATGCAAAAAATGAAAAAATAAAAGTTAGCAGTTCTATGTGTGATGATCTTTATAAAAAAGGGACAGAGCCTTTCCATCCGCTTAACCTGTAAACATAAAATACCCTTGCGAGTTTTCCATTTCTGTAAGAAGGTATTGCACATGCAGAATCAATATGGTTGTAATATGCCGCATATGTTTGGTGTACATCATAATTTTCATTTGATGGTACGATGCAATATGCCTTATCCAATGTGCCTGCATTTTTTCGGTAAACATTATACCACAAATATTCATGCAGGTCGTAAGGTATTCCAAGGCCGATCATCTGCATATTCAATGGCCGGCAGAAATAATAATCTTCGTGCGCAGCAGGAAACCATTTGTAGCAGATCATATCTGCAGATGCAGGCATTACGCTGTCTTTTACATCTTTCAAATAAATGTTTTGAAATTTTATTCCCGCATCTTTCCATCCGCTCATGTCCAAAGTAAAATCTCCATCACCTAAAATGTCTGAAGATTTATTGCCGATTGTTCCGGGATAAAAATTGATCAGCAAAATGCCTGCAGCTGCTGCAACGATGATCAACCCTGCAGCAGATTTTATAAATGCAGGAAATGATTTTTCTTTTGTAAAAAATGCAAGATAAACTCCCGCAAGTGGCAGCAATGAAACATACGCCGGCCCGCTCCAGTGCGGCAAGGTATCTCTGAATAAAGAAAGCAATAATAGTATCAATGCCATTGGAATGGCGATGAATGCATACACAGATAATGCGGCGTTTTTAATGAGTTTATTTTTTGACCATGCGATCAATGCCAATATGATGATCACAACATTTACAGGATTGTTGTACAAGATCTGTCCAAAGAATTCCCTGAAAAAACCATCGCTGTGAATCGCAAATGCATTTACTGTAACACGGCCGCTGTGAAATTTATAGGTGATAAAATTATTTGACATATTCCAAAATAAAATAGGGCTTGCAATTGCTGCACTTATCAAAACAGCGATGTACAATTGAGGCAATTTCAACCATGCTCTTTTTCTGATCAATATAAATGAGCCCAATCCGATCCAGATAAAAATGCCATGCACTTTGCTGAGGATGCACAGACCTGTAACTGCGCCAAAGAGCAACCAATTGCGCCAGCTTTTATCATCGTTGCAGATCTTTAAGATCATTGACAAACTGAGACACCAAAACATCATTTGCGGAGAATCGGGTAAGATGAAAACGCCCGAAATAATGCTTGCATAAACAGAAGTATTGTACAGGCATGCAATGAACCATCCTGCTTTTTCGGAATGCAATTTTTTTCCGAGACCATACATCACCCATGTGGCAATGCCGCAACTGACAAGGCTTCCAAGCCGCACGAACATTTCATATTGCTGCAGTTGCAGGTTGCCCGTGAATATGCGGATCCATATTGCCACCATTGGCGGATGGTCAAAATAATTCCATTGCAGATACTGGCTATAGGTCCAGTAATACACTTCATCATTTCCCAGTTCTGTGCATGAAGCAATTACAACCCTGATCAAAAAACTGATAATGATCAGCCCGATTATTTTATTCCTGTACGAAGCGGCCATTTATTTTTTTGAAGAAATCATTCTTTTACAAAATTCAATTCAGCAGTATCATTTTCTTGTGTAAACATAGCAATTGAATTTGAAGAAATGTTTTTCAAAAATAAAAATGATCATGCTGATATTTCATAGATCAATTACAGAGATCTGGCACAAAATAAAAAACCATCACGCATTTCGCGTGATGGTTTTTTAAGATGAAAAGAATATTAATTGGCTACGATAAAACGGTTGCGTGCAACTATCTGGCCATTTTGTTCAAGCACAACAACATAATATCCTGAATGTAATTTACCGGCAATATTGCTGAGCAAATAATTGTGCGGCCCGACACTTTGTACACCAAGATTTTGAGAATACAAGGTTCTGCCTGTAAGGTCAATCACTCTCAATGTTGTATTTCCCTGACTTGCCAGATTATAGATTGCAGTTGCATTTGACCTTCCTGATATCGGATTTGGAATTACAGAAAGGCTGCTGCTTATCGGCAATAAATTGTCTTCCGCTGTTACATCCGCATTTGCATCAGATGGTCCGGTGCCACCGGTGATATTAACAGTAAAGTCCTGCACATCTCCATACGTAAGCGTTGCACAAGGGTTGGTACTTGAGGCACCATATTCCATCTGCACGCGCATACGCGTTGAACCGCTTTTTGCAGTAGTTGGTACTGTGAAGCTCTTGCTTAAGGTGCTTGAAGTACTTCCTGTAACAACTGTTTCGCCGGTACCATTGAGTGTGCCATCCTGATTGTAATCGATATAAACAGTGAAGTGCTCGGTATATTTTGAGCTTGTGAAACCTGGTGAAAGGCTTATGGTATAAGCTGTTCCGGCTGCCAGATTTGTGCTTACACTTGTGTAATTGCCATAACCACCATCATTGGTCACTGTATGATTGATGGTGCCAAGTTTTACTGTTTTTATATATTCATAAGTGGTGGTCCCTTTGGATGCGCAATAGGTAATCGTGCCGCTTGATGTTGTAAATGAATCGAAGGCACTGTAGCTGCTGTTGCCGCTTGCACAAATTGTTTCCACTTCAAAATAATATTTCGTGCTTGCAGTTAAGCTGCTAAGTGCATAAGAATTGGTAGTTATTCCTGTTACTGTTGTCAGAGCAGTTTTGGAAGTACCGTATTGAATGCTGTAACTGCTTGCACCTGAAACTGCCGTCCAGCCTGCAGTTGCGCCGGTTGAAGTAACAGATGATGCAGTTAGGCCTGTTGGCGTTGCGCAGGCGCTTGTAGTAGTGAATGAATCAACAGCGCTGTATGTACTATTGCCGCTTGCGCAAACTGTCTGCACTTCAAAATAATATTTTGTGCCTGCAGTCAATGAACTTAACGCCTGCGAATTGGTAGCAATACCTGTTATTGTTGTTAATGAGGTAAGTGAAGTGCCGTATTCAAGATTGTAACTGTTGGCTCCTAAAACTGCCGTCCAGCCTGCGGTTGCGCCGGATGTAGTGATGGATGAAACAGATAATCCTGTTGGCGTTCCGCAGGAAGTTGATGTGGTGAATGAATCAACTGCACTATAAGAACTGTTGCCGCTTGCACAAACTGTCTGCACTTCAAAATAATATTTAGTGCCTGCTGTCAGCGAAGTCAAAGCTTGTGAATTGGTCGCGATTCCGCTTATTGTTGTCAAAGAAGTAAGCGAAGTGCCATATTCAAGATTATAACTGTTGGCACCTGTAACTGCTGTCCAGCCTGTAGTTGCGCCGGAAATAGTGATAGATGATACAGATAATCCTGTTGGTGTTCCGCAACCTCCTGTTGTTGTAAAATCAGTGGAAGCAGAGAAAGAAGAAGTAGATGTTGCTGAACAGATATTTTGAACCTGCCATTCGTAATTGGCACCTGCAGTTAATCCGGTTGCATTATATGAATTTGTCGCGGTAGTACCTGTACTCCATGTTGTGGTACCTACAACCCTGTATTGAACATTGTATCCTGTGGAACCTGAAACTGCAGTCCAGTTAAAGGTTGCAGTGGTATTAGCGATACTGCTTGTTGACATTCCGGTAGGAGTGTTGCATGTTGCTGCGCCGGCATCAGGAATGTGTGCAACCTGTGTGCCCCAGTTGTTGCCGGTATTTGCCCATTCTTGGAAAGTCCAGAAAGAATTATCAACAGGATCGAAAGCAGTGCCTGAAAAATCGCCCCAACGGTTGCGGCCACCACCATAAGTTTTGTAATAGCCTGCCACTCCGTTCACGAATTGAACTGCTGTTTCAAGTGTATTTACAGGATCGCTTGCAAGACGGAAAGCATATTGCGCGCCGCCGTAAGTGGTGGAGCTTGATGCAGAATATCCAAGAAGCATATCTCCATTGGCATTTACATCAAGGCTTGGGTAATAATACCAGATCAATCCATTGGGATCTGCAATGCGTTCAAACTGTGTTACAGTTAATGCTGATGGATTGATCTGCCACCAGTCAACTGCAGAATTTTTCACAGTTCCTGATGCAGGAAGATAAACTTCATGCGTGAACCATAAAGAGCCGTTGCGGTAGATGACACTATGAATACGTGTATCTCCTGCTTCTAATCCTTTGGCAGATGTTTCACCTTCTTCAGGTGCATGTTCCAATGCTGAAGGATCTTGCCATGGCTGATTGATACCAAGCTGTGTTCCTGCTGAATAAACAGGTGCAGTAGCTGTACCGGTTATCGTTTCAATATTTACATAGCCGTTGCCGCCTGAATTTCCATTATAATCTGAAACAAGGTATAAAGTATTTTGTGTGGCATCATAAGTAGTGGCAGGCGAAATAAGAATATTAGTCGCATCTGTAAAAGCCGTTGCAGTACCTGCAGTACCTGCATATAAAGTTGCCCTTGGCCAAACATAGATATGTGAACTGTTTGATCCTGATGCAGGAAAATCATTACCCGTCATCACGATCCAGTTATTATTAAATCCGAGCTGGTCATAGTCCATAAAATCTGTCGGTGCGTTGGGCGTGGTGATCACACTATAGATATACCAACTTCCCGTAGGATCGCCTGTTGCGGAAACCGCTACTGCAAATGCGCTTGGAGAACTGCTCGAACTTCCTGTTTGTGCATCAATGCTGATCATGAAACGGTCGTTGTTAGGATCATACACTATATGCGGATCGTAATATCCATACAAACCGCTTGGAGAAAAGAGCGTGCTTATTGCCAAAGTACTTGCAAGTGCGCCGCTGCTCTTGGTGTAAATATTAAATTGCTGATTGGTTGTTTCAATTACATACGTTTTGCCTACAGCGCCATTGATATCAGGTGGAATCAAAGTGCCGTTGTCCAGCACTCCCTGAAAATTCTGGCTTGCAGCAGGTGAGGTAACTGCAGGTGTAGCCGTGAATCCTTTTGATGGCAAAATATGAACCTTCGCATTCGGTGAAACCGGCAAGGGCTTATAAATGAATTTATCCCTGTCCTCACCCTGTTCAACAAAACGCGGTTTGAGTGCAACAGGATGATCCTTTTCATACTCCGCCAGGTTGTGAAAATTCACAACAACAGGCGCTTTAAAATTAAAAGTTGTTTTGGTGACCTGTGCATGAACTGTGCCTGAAAACAGCAGTGCACATAAGCCCAATAAAAGACCTGTACGATGTAGAAATAACCGTTTCATGTATTAATTGTTTATAATGAAGAATAAAAACAGATTTCAGATTTGATTTTTTCAATGAATGCAGTTTGTTTTAAAAGACAAACCATTATATGGCACGGTATAAACAGCAGTCAAACTTAAAGAATGTTTTTTACAAAAATACCTTTATGTATAAAAAAAATACCCTTATGTATAAATTCAAAGCCGTTATTGTCTTTTATAGTATTGTTCATCAAAGGGTTAACTTAAAATTCGGATTATTATTTTTTTGCATTGCTTTATATCTGCCGAATTTTCAATAAGTTTGTTTTACATTAAGGTTTTTTATTTTTTGATTACCAATGAAAATAATCGCAGCAATATTATTTTTCCTGATTGTCACAAGCAGTCTTTTTTATTACGGGTACTTCGATGCCGTGCTGCTGCATTCAAAAGAAAAGGCCAGACAAAATATTACAGCCGCCGAAGACAGGCAAACCCTTAAACGCTTTAAAATATCTGTAAAAGAGAAAGACAAATACAATGATGATGAGGCCTGGATCAATGGCGAACTCTACGATATTGCTGAAAGAAAAACGGAAGGTGATTCGATCTCGCTTTATCTTTATCATGATGCCGATGAAGAAAGTATTTTGTCAGAGATCGGCGATTTTTTTAAGCCGGATGACAATACTTTCATAGCTTCCTCTCCTGACATCCCTGTGTTCAAAAGCGTTCGCATCATTCCAAATCCGCAATATATTTTATATGCACTTGACTTTTCGTTGAGGCGCGATCCTGCTTCACACGAAATAAGTTTGACCAGGCAATCCTATCAATGCTCACAGGTTTTTGATGTCCCTATTCCGCCTCCGAAAATTTCTTCTGTCTTATTTTAAAAATCACCTGCAGATTCTTTTCAGCAAAATGAAATCATGCAATCATTGTATGTATCTGCTGAATTGACACATACATTCTCCGCAGGTATATTTCACCATTACGGTGGAATTGAAGATCAAAGAAATCAGATAATGACAAAAGAATTTAAATCAAATGAAAAACGAAATCATTACGCAGGAACAATGCCTGCAATACCTCGAAAAAATGCGCTGGGGCAAAACCGTAAAATGCCCTTACTGCCATTCTGAACGAACACATCCGTCCAGAAATGAGACAGGCAGGCACTTTTGCTACAATTGTGTGAAATCATTTTCTGTACTTGTAGGAACCATTTTTGAAGATACGCGGCTTGAACTTCCAATATGGTTCGGCATAATCAAGACAATGGTGAGCAACAAAAGCGGCCTTTCAGCAATAGAAATATCCGAACGTTTTAATATCACATTGAAAACAGCATGGCTGACTGCAATGAAAATACGATGTGCCATGATCGACAGCGATACACAGCTTCACGGCATATTGCAGATGGATGAAAGCTATCTGTCATCAAAACCGAAACAGAGCAAGAAACTTGATAAATATGCTGTGGGTAAAAGCACAAATAAAGCAACGGCCGGCAGTAAAAAAATTAAGCCAAAGAACATCGAACAATTAACTCCAATGAATTTGCTTGGGTTGCTGAAACATTATATTAAAACTGATAAGCAATCAAAAGGTGAAAGCAGCTTTCGCTCTTTTGCAGAAATGGACAATGCGATTGAAAGCATCAATATGAAACATAATGAGCGCAGGGAAGCGGATGTAAATATGATGGAAAGTTATTGGGATTATATAAAGGATGGCATTCGCGATAATTATAAATCACTCAGCAAAAAATACCTGCCGTTTTATATTGTGGAGTATGAATATAAGTTCAAAAGAAAGAATAAAAGGTCCGGGCTTTTTTCTGAGTTCATAAAAAATGCTGTTGCAACACTCCCGGTTGTTCCTGTGCACAAAACAAAAACAAGCAAGAAAAAAATTGCGTATGCGGAGCGCTGATAAACTTTTGATGTAAAAGTGAAATAAAAGAAAGCGGCCAAAAATATTTGCTCATTAAAAAAATTGCCGCTTTCTTTTTTTAATGAGCAAAGATTTTTTTTCAACTGTCAAAATCAAAAACTGCTTTTAAATCAACCCCAAAACTGTTACTGTATGAAAGCAATATCTATTCTGTTTGTCCTGTTTTCTTTTTTATTTTTCCCATCAACTTCAAAAGCGCAAAATCAATTGTCTGGAAATGTGCGCGATTCGCACAGTAATGCTGCCTTGCCGGGAGCAGTGATAACTATCGCTGATATTAAAACAGGTGCTGTTTCTGATTCGTCGGGAAATTATCGTATCAAAAATATTCCCGAAGGAACCTATCTTGTCAAAATTTATTTTACAGGATATGCAACGCAGCTTGAAACGATCACTGTAAAAGGAATGGTGCAAAAAAATTATTCGCTCATATCTTCTCCAACAGAATTGAAAAACGTAATTGTCACGGGTGTTTCAGCAGCGACCGATCAGCAGAAAACTCCGATCTCGGTAGATGTTATGAGTAATAAGGATATCAACGAAAATACATCTACAAATGTGATAGATGCCATTGCAAAACAACCCGGTGTCTCTGCAATGACAGACGGGCAAAGCATTTCAAAGCCTGTAATCCGCGGGCTTGGATACAATCGTGTACTTACAGTCAATGATGGCGTGGAACAGGTTGATCAGGCATGGTTCGATGAATTTGGCATTGAAGCAGATCCCGATGCAGTGAACAGTTATGAAATTTTGAAAGGGCCTGCTTCACTTGCTTATGGTTCGGATGCAATTGCTGGTGTCGTAAACCTGATTCCCGAAGCACCTTTGCCGGAAGGCCAGACAAAAGGCGATATGCTTTTAAATTATCAAACCAATAATGGTTTAATAAATAACATGCTTCATATTGCCGGTACAAAAAATGGCATCTCGTGGAGTGCGCGTGTTGATAATATCATGGCTCATTCATACCAGGATCCTTATGATGGCTATGCATTGAATTCGCAATTCAGCGATTTTAATGCAGACGGAACTGTCGGGCTGCATCGCAGTTGGGGATACACACAAATTCATGCAAGCTATTTTGATATGGCAACAGGTATCGTTGATGGAACAAGGGATTCAGCAACGGGCATCATGGAAAGACAGGTCGCTTATCCCGACCTCAATGGTGGTGCACCGAGTTACGAGATACCAACACATCAGGAAGAAATGTCTTACACACCTTTTGTGATCAATCAAAGGATCCGCCATGAAAAATTTGTTTGGGACAACAGCCTTGCCGTTGGCGAAGGACGTATCAAAGCAATTTTTTCTTACCAAAAAAATCAACGCCAGGAAACCAATGATCCGACTATTCCGAATACGCCTGATATTTATTACCTGTCAAATGCTGCAACTTATGATGTGCGTTATATCTCTCCGCAGATCGGCGGTTTCAATATTTCCGGCGGCGTGAACGGCGTATATCAATCATCTCAAAGCCTGGGCACATTGCTGCTTATTCCGAATTATAATTTTTTTCAGATCGGCGCTTTTGCCATTGCGACTGAAAAAATAGGCAGCCTGAATTTAAGCGGCGGTATACGTTATGATACAAGGACATTTAATGGTTTGGATCATTGGGTTGATTCAACAACGCAGGCACCTGCTGCACCGGATGCGCCAAATGCATTTCATGAATTTCAGGGCTTCACATCAAAATTCAGCGGCATGTCCTTCAGCTTTGGAGGCACTTATGATCTTTCAAAAGGTATTTATGTAAAAGCAAATATTGCGCGCGGATGGAGAGCGCCGAATGTTGCGGAATGCGCTGCAAATGGTGTGCATGATGGTACTGTTGTTTATGAAATTGGAGATCCGACTTTAAAACCTGAGACAAGTCTTGAAGAAGATCTTGCTTTTGGAATAAATTCAAAAGACATCGGTTTTGAAATCGATCTCTTCAATAACAGCATCAACGATTTTATTTATGCGCAGGGATTGCAGAGTGTGCTTGGCGGCGATTCGATCAACAACTCGCTTAATGCTGCGGGGCTCGGCGCTGCACCCGTTTATAAATATACACAGGGCAAAGCAAATCTTTATGGTGGCGAACTCGTCTTCAATGTTCATCCTGAAAGTATGTCTTGGGTAGAATTGAATACTACTTTGAGTATGGTTTACGGCGGGTTGGTTGGCGCACCCGATTCTTTAAAATATTTACCGTTTGTGCCACCAACAAGAATTACAGCCGATCTTAAATTTCCCATCAAAAAATTATGTAAGACAATACAAAATGCTTACTTAAAAGTTGGCATGCTTGATTGTTTTCAGCAAAGCAATATTTACAGGCAATATGCTATTTACAACGGTTTGAACACGGCGCTTACTCCTTTTGAATATGCAGCGAGCACTTCTGCTACCAAAGGATATACATTGATCAACGCAGGATTGGGCGGCGATATTTTTTCAAAAGGGCATACGCTCTGCAGCATTTATATAACGTGTACCAATCTCTTCAACACAGCTTATATGGATTACATGAGCAGGTTTAAATATTACCCCGTCAATTATACAACCGACAGGGTTGGCGTATTTAATATGGGAAGAAATGTAAGCCTGAAATTATTGGTGCCGCTGGATTTTTCTTCGGGGCACAAATAAAATTTTCGATCACAAAAAAGAAAGTCTCAAAAAGATCTCTGTGAACATTTGCGTTTGCGGAGATTTTTTTTGAAAAGAAAATTTCACGTGTCCTGCAAATTTAA
>Ga0206909_1031_pt1 | contig 31915 bp, 23 predicted proteins | sample Alteio_BWOrgHeat_76_FD_152943 | JGI IMG/M metagenome (GOLD analysis project Ga0206909, IMG submission 152943) | Enriched cells from forest soil in Barre Woods Harvard Forest LTER site, Petersham, Massachusetts, United States -... | ecosystem: Environmental > Terrestrial > Soil > Temperate forest >...
GATTATGAAAAGACCTATTGGGATGCGAATTACACCACTTATTTATTATTGAAGGACAAAAGCTCGATTGCCACACTGCAAGCCAAGATTACCCCTTTTATGAAAAAGGAAATGGCCGGGCAGGGCGCGACGGTTGATTTTTTGTTGGAACCTTTTGCCAGCATACACCTCTATTCACCTTATACAGGCTTCGAGCCAAACAACAGCATCACTTACATCCACATATTGGAAGCAGTGGCATTGATGATCCTTGTTATCGCCTGCTTCACGTATGTAAACCTCAACACGGCCCGGTCAATGGAGCGGGCAAAAGAGGTTGGTGTGCGGAAAGTGATCGGCGCCGGAAACCAGCAGTTGTTCTGGCAGTTTATTGGCGAATCTGTTTTATTATGTACCATAGCAACCATACTCAGCATTGGTGCAGCAACTGTTTTACTTCCCTCGTTCAATCAATTGGCCGAAAAGCAATTAAACGCAAGTGCATTATTTTCTCTCCCGGTTTTGGGCGCCTCCATCCTTTTGATTTTAACGGTGAGCCTGTTGGCCGGCAGTTATCCCGCGCTGATACTTTCCAACTTTCAACCGGTTAAAGTATTAAAGGGCTCCTTCAAAAATACCGGCTCGGGCCAATGGGTACGCAAATCGTTGATCGTATTTCAATTTTCCATTTCCGTGGTACTGATCGTCTCCACCTTTATTATTCAAAACCAGTTAAGCTTCATCCAGAATAAAAACCTTGGTTATAACCGCGACAGGATATTGGTACTGCCAATGGACAAAAAAATGCTCGATAACTTTGACGTTATCAAACAGGAGTTTAAATCCAACAGCAACGTCCTTAGCGTTTCGCGTTGTGTAGGCACCCCGGTAAGTATTGTTGGGGGCTATAATATGCGCAGTGCCGTGATGCCCGAGAATCAGCAGATAGCGGTAACTGCCGACCCGGTAGATGAAGATTTTATAAAAACAACCGGGTTACACCTGGTAGCCGGCGCCGACCTAACGCTACAGGATATTAAGGACGCTGCCGTTCCTGATCAAAATAAAAAAACATACCATTTTATTTTAAATGAATCCGCAGCAAAATTATTGGGCTGGACGCCCGAAAAGGCCATCGGGCAAAGGATGTTTATGGATGCATCGCGCCCGGGTTATGTACGCGGCGTGGTGAAAGACTTTAACTTCTCATCGCTGCACGATCCGATAAAAGGGCTAATACTTTTCCCCGAAATGCGCGGCAGAAGATTATTAGTTAAGCTGAAAAGCGGCAACATTCCGCAAACCATTTCCTTTTTACAATCAAAATGGAAGGCGCTTGTACCCTACCGGCCGTTTGAGTACAATTTTATGGATCAGGATTTCAATAAACTGTATAGTTCGGAAATGCGGTTAGGTAAAGTGCTTGATATTTTTGCCGGTATAGCCATCGCCCTGGCGTGTTTAGGCTTGCTTGGGCTGTCGTCCTACTCAGCAAAACAGCGGATAAAGGAAATTGGCGTTCGCAAAGTATTAGGCGCAAGCGTTAGCAACATTGCCACCTTATTATCAATGGACTTTGTAAAATTAGTGCTGGTTGCCGTTGTGGTTTCGTCTCCAATTGCGTGGTGGCTAATGGATAGATGGCTGCAGGGTTTCGCCTACAAAACGAACATCAGCTGGTGGATATTTGCATTATCGGGGCTGGTGGCCGTCGCCATTGCCATCATAACGGTAAGTTACCAGGCAATAAAAACTGCAGTTATGAACCCCGTGAAAAGCTTAAGAACGGAGTGAGAAAGTCCGAAAGTCGGAAAAGACCGAAAGTCCGAAAGAAAGAGTTATTAAAACGTTGTAAAGAATAGATTGTTTGCGTGACCAATATGCGTCGCCGGCTTTCGGACTTTCCGACTTTAGTCACAATTCTGGAGTAGATTATAATACTTCCGCATCAGCACTACGTCGTAGTTAACAAGGGAGTTATAGGCTTCGGTTACCAGTTCGTTTAATATGGATGAGCCAAGCTGGCCAGCGCCATCGGGAATGGAATCATAATATCTTATTAATTCTTTAACGCGGACAATCTCATTCAATAACAATTTCACCAGGTCAGCCGGAACGCCGGCCGGCAGCTCAGGGGGGCTGTCGTTAATAAAATCTAATGGATCGTCGCTATCAGGGGTCATTTTATATCAATACCGATAAGGTATAATAAGGTTACGTAAACTTGTTTAACGAAGTTAAACACAACAAAGTTGATTTTGTTTAAATTATTTTCAAAAAAATAGAAAAAATAATTTTCTAAATAACAAAACCCTCTTTTGGAGGGTTTTGTTATTTATTTGTGCGTGAAAGCCTGGTCAGACGTTGAACAATCCAGCCAACCCGATAGCTATCGGGTCAATCATTCACTAATTCTTATTCTCAGGGCGTGGTAAAAGTGCTTTACGCGAAAGCTTCAACTTACCTTGCTTGTCAATATCGAGTAATTTCACACGTACTTCGTCGCCTATTTCGAAAATACCATCCATGGTTTCAAACCTTTTGTGGTCGATCTCTGAAATGTGCAGCAAGCCGTCTTTACCCGGCATTATTTCAATAAATGCACCAAAAGGCATAATTGATTTTACCTTGCCTTCGTATATTTCGCCAACTTCAGGTCTTGCAGCTATTGCTTTAATACGGCTTACAGCCTTGTCAATAGCTTCCTTGTTATCAGCAAATATCTGCACTACGCCCTGGTTGCCAACTTCCTCGATAGAGATGGTTGCACCTGTTTCGCGCTGCATTTCCTGGATGATCTTTCCTCCCGGGCCGATAACCGCACCAATGTATTCCTTATCAATACGGATGGTGATGATACGCGGTGCATGTGGTTTATAATCTTCGCGCGGCACTTCGATGGTTTTCTTCATTTCGCCAAGGATATGCAAACGACCATCTTTAGCCTGGTGCAATGCCTTACCTAAAACCTCGTACGACAAACCGTTTATCTTTAGGTCCATCTGTACAGCAACTATACCTTTTTCGGTACCGGTTACTTTAAAGTCCATGTCGCCCAAGTGATCTTCGTCGCCTAAGATATCCGATAAGATCGCATATTTGGTACCCATTTCGTTAGTGATCAAACCCATCGCGATACCTGATACCGGCGACTTGATCTTCACACCTGCATCCATCAGCGCCAATGTACCTGCGCACACAGTCGCCATTGATGACGAACCGTTTGATTCCAATATGTCGGAAACGATACGGATGGTATATGGATTCTCATCATCAGATGGTAATACTTGTTTTAACGAACGCATGGCTAAGTTACCATGACCGATCTCGCGACGGCCTGCTCCCCTGTTCGGGCGAACTTCGCCGGTTGAGAAACCAGGGAAATTGTAGTGTAAAAGGAATTTGTTGTATCCATTGATAAACGCACCGTCAATCATTTGCTCATCATCCTTAGCGCCTAAAGTAACGCTGGTTAATGATTGCGTTTCGCCACGGGTAAATACTGCTGAACCGTGTGCAGCCGGTAAATAACCAATTTCGCTCCATATCGGGCGGATTTGCGTAGTTGTACGGCCATCTAAACGTTTGCCTTCGTCTAAAACAAGGTTACGGATAGCATCATACTCCACATCGTGGTAATATTTTTTTGCAAGCGATTTGGTGATATCGTCAATCTCACCTAAAGTTTCGATATAAGCATCCCGTACTTCTTTAAACTTAACTGAACGTTCGTCCTTAGCTGAAGCCGAAGAAGCCACGGCATAAACCTGCTCGTAAGTAGCAGCGTAAATAGCTTTTTTCAGCTCCTCATTGCTATGCTCATGGCAGTAAACGCGTTTTTCAGTTTTGCCAACTTCAATAGTTAATTCTTTTTGAATAAAGCATTGGTGTTTAATGGCGGCGTGCGCAAATTTTATCGCCTCAACCAATTCATCTTCCTGGATCTCTTTGGATTCGCCTTCAACCATGTTTACGTCATGTTCCGAACCTGCAACGATAAATTCTAAAGTAGCAGTTTGTAATTGGGTTAATGTTGGGTTGATGATCAGTTTGCCATCAACTTTAGCTACGCGCACTTCGGATATTGGACCGTTAAAAGGAATGTTCGAAACAGATAGTGCCGCTGATGCCGCCAAACCGGCAAGGCAATCGGGCATGATATCTTTATCAGCACTGATTAATGAGATCATCACCTGGGTATCAGCATGATAATCATCAGGGAACATGGGGCGCAAAGCGCGGTCAACCAAACGCGAGATCAACACCTCATAATCTGATAAACGGGCCTCGCGGCGTAAAAATCCGCCAGGGATACGGCCGGTAGCCGCGTATTTTTTCTGGTAATCAACAGATAGCGGTAAAAAATCTGTTCCTTCTTTTGCTTCGGGAGAAGATACCACAGTAGCCAATAACATGGTGTCACCCATTTTAATCACTACGGAGCCATCGGCTTGTTTGGCCAGCTTTCCGGTTTCGATCTCAATGGTGCGGCCGTCACCTAAATCAATAACCTTTGTAATTACGTTTAAACTCATCTTTTTTTCGTTTTGATGCACTTTTCATCTTTCGGAGCGCACCGGTTTTTATGTTTGTGTATATTATTTCAATGTAAAAAGCCACCCCGTAAATGTGGGATGGCTTTTTTTAAATGTTGAAAGTTTTACTTGATGATATCCCTTAGCTGTAAAGCCTTGATGATGGCACGGTATCTTGCAATATCTTTTTTGTACAGGTATGCCAGCAGTGCGCGGCGTTTACCTACTAGTTTTTGTAGTGACAATTGGGTTGAAAAATCGTGTTTGTTTTTTTTCAAATGCCCTGTTAAATGTGCAATACGGTAAGTGAATAATGCAACCTGACCTTCGGCTGAGCCTGTATCAGCGGCATTTTCACCATGTTTTGCAAAGATCTCTGCCTTTGCTTCTGAACTTAAATACATTACCTGAATAATATTAAAGCGTAAATAATTTGATTAATTGTGGGTGCAAAGGTATGTTTATTCTTAGTGAATTGCAAGTGTTTTTTAGTTCATGGTTAATGGTTCATCGTTCATGGCAGAAGTTGGGGTTGTGTCTCCGTTTGAAATTTAATTTTCACTTGTAGCTTCAACCCCGTATCGTATTGCATCTTCAAGTATATTGATGTTTATATCTTTCATTTTATTGAACTTTATGCAATACCCCGTCACGCTCGCCTTGCCTAGTTCTTTCCCAAAGGTTTGGGCTAAGTATGTTTTATCCTTGATACCAAGGATGTAGACAGAGATCCCGGTTTTGTTTGCGCTCAAACCAATTTGAAAAAAATCCCTGGTTTTTCCATCGGCATATTTTATGGTGTAAAATCCATAGCCTATATTGGGGTTACTAACCGTTTTATTTTCGCTGTTTTTACCACTGTCGAACCATAATTTACATCCTGGTAAAACTTGAAGTATATGATGATGCAACTCTTGCATATCGCTACGCTTTGGTTCAGACTGGCTGGTAATATATTCTTTGATTTGTTCCTCCACGTTCATATGAAATATTGTTTTATGGGTTGCTTACTTTGCCTTTTTCAAATTTCGCATTATTTTTAGTCAAACACCAATTCATTTCTCTACCTTTTTTCGAAAATACTTTCCGCTTTTCTTTGGTTCATCATTCAAAGTTAAACTAACACTATACTTTGCGTTTCCAAAATATACCGGCCGACACCGGATTTTTATTTAAATTAGTGGCAAACTATGGATAGCTATTTCAATAACAGGGTGGCCTGGATAACCGGCGCGTCTTCGGGTATCGGTGAGGCATTGGCTTACGCCCTGCGCGATGCAGGCACACGGCTGATAATATCCGGCCGGAGGATGGACGAACTCGAAAGGGTTAAACAAACTTGCAGCCATTCTGATGCAGTGCAGATATTACAACTGGATCTCGCAGATGCCGCTTCGCTGGGAGAGAAAGCAGCAGCGGCTATTGCCTGTTTTGGCCATATCGATATTATGGTGCATAATGGCGGCATTTCCCAACGATCACTGGTTATTGAAACCGGCATGGAAGTACACCGCCGGATGATGGAAGTAGATTATTTTAGTTATGTGGAACTCACAAGGGCACTGTTGCCGCATTTTGTTGAGCGCAAAGCTGGTCATTTTGTAGTTACCAGTAGTGTGATGGGCAAAATCGGTACGCCCATGCGCTCGGCATATGCTGCTGCGAAACACGCGTTGCATGGTTTTTTTGATTGCCTGCGGGCAGAAGTGGCGGCAGATAACATTAAAGTAACGATACTAACCCCGGGCTATATCCGCACCAATATTTCCTTATTTGCGCTTACCAATAAAGCATACGGTTTGGGCAAACCTTCGGAAAACATAGAGAATGGCCTGCCGGCTGACAAAGCCGCCAAACAAATATTAAAGGCCATCAAACGAGGCGCCTTTGAGCCGTACATCGGCAAATTCGCCGGCGAAAGGATCGCGATCTGGGTGATGCGGTTTTTACCTGGTGTATACGCCAGGATAGCGCCGAAACTGGTGCCGAAATGAAACTAAAGTCAACTTAATCAACTCAATCAACTACTCCCCCATTATAATCGCTTTTGCCCGGTCAAGTAACTCATCCTTGCCAGATTTTATACCCGCAATGGTTGGCTGAACAATTTCATTGATCTTTACACCCTTGCGCTGTGTTTCGGTACCATCGGGGTAATAAATACCAAGGCCGGAGATCATGGTTGATATGCCGCCCGGTAATTGGATAGCCGATACATCACCATCAGCGCCTGCAGTCTGGCTGCCGATAACCGTAACATTTGGCGAGCTTTGGAACGCCATTGTGGTATATTCGGCCTGGCTTTGGCTGGTAGAATTTACAATGACCACCACTTTACCTTTATATAGTTTTAGCGAAGGGGTTGTCTCGGTCTCGTTAAAAACAAACAAACCGGGATCTCGTGCGCTCCCTTTGGTGATCTTCGCAAAACTGGATTCATCGGCTTTAATATAGGGTACAAAAGTAAATGGCATAAACTCCGAAGGATAACAACGCATATCAATGATGATGCCTTTGGTTTTAGCAAATAGTTCTTCAATTTTTGGCAGGTCTGTGTTGTGATACCTGCCCGGGAACAGATACCCGATTTGGTCGTTGATCAAATAATAGCCCGGCGCTTTAGGATCGGGATCAGCATCAATGCTATAATTAATGGCGCCACGGCCGATGCCGGTTACCGTAACATTTTGTTTTCTACCATCCCGTACCATATCGAGGTTGAAGATTGTTGAAGTGTTTCTAAGTAAAAATTGCGGCGGCAGATCTCTTAACTGCGTGGCATAATTTGATGCCGGCGTATAAGGCAGGTATTTCTTTACCAGTGTGCCTACGCCCTGCCCGTTTATTTTTTCAATGATATCGCCAGGCTTTACCAATTTTTTAACGTTAAGTGTATCGTTATAATAACCAACTACTACCAGTTGATCACCGATAAATTTAGCCCTGAAAGGTGCTGCAAACTTGCCTTTATAGGCCGTAATCGTTGCATTCATACTCCAGATGTTGGCATGGGTATCATGAACACGGGCAATCAGCGCGAGGGTATTCAAAACATAATCGGTTGCGTTTGCTGAGGTTACAAATTTGGGAATGCAATCGGCAAGTACATTATTCCAGTCCTCGCCGATGGCATACTTATACGGATAAAAATAGTTGATCATATTCCAATACCTGAACAGGCAAAGCAACCGGTAGCCAACATCAGGGTAGGTCATTTTATTATAGGAACTTTCATGCAAAAAAGCAGGGTTACCATTTTGTGCCATATCAATATAATAGCCCGGCGCGCTATTCCGGTTATTGAGGATATAAGTGAGTTTGTTCGTAAGCGATGCAGACAATACTTTGTTTGTAAATAACATACCATAGTCCGGCAACAGTTTAGTGCTGGTATCTTTCACTATTGCAGTACAGTCTTTACATACGGCCGGAACACCTAATCCGTCAACCCATTTTTCAAGAACATTGCTTAATTCTTTATTGTCGCGTGTTTTTATCGACAGCGGCATTATCCTGAACAGTTCAGCATCCCAATTATAGTTGCCTTTTGCAACTGCCGGGTGATGGTATTTTAAAAAGCCCCACAATTGCCCAAGCGCAGTTAAGTTGACTATTTGCTGTTTATTAATGGCGACAGTATCTATTCGCGACCCATTTTTAAATGTCGTATCCCCGGTAAGCCTGGTGGATTGTGGCAGGGCCCGGCAACCCGCGCTCAAAAGAAAAACTGTGATAAATAAAGGTCTGATTTGCAGCATATCCATAAACGAACACAATATACCTTTAATTACAAGTGCGGCCACAATTATTTAATAACCAAATTCTCATATTTGCAATATGACCACAACTCCCACCTACTCCACCTTCGAAACTGAATTCCGCGTTCGCCCGGATGATATCGATATGTTTCAGCATGTACATAACAGCAAATATTTCGACTATGTGCTGGCCGCCCGGTATGACCAAATGGAGAGGTGTTACGGCGTGGCCATGGAGAAATTTATGGAGCGTGGCTTTGGCTGGGTAGTACGTACTGCCTATGTTGATTATAAACGCGCCTTAACCATGGGCGATTACTTCATCGTAAAAACGGGCATCGAAACCATCGACGAAAAAGGCTGCCGCGTAAAGTTCACTATCACCAATAAAGGCACAAAAAAGATCTGCTGTGATGGCTGGTTCGATTACACCATGATAGATATGGCCACCGGACGCGGCGCTAAGGTGCCCGAGGATATAATTGAGCATTATACAATTTAGTCATTGGTCAGTAGTAAAAAGCTTGTCCATCAACTACAATGCCCCACGCCGCCTAATGATCAATTGACGGCGCAGCGAATGACCAATGACGGCGAAGCCATCCCCCTTTCTGTCACAACCCCGTTACTCAGCCTCATTTGTAAAACAGTATTAATTTGCTGTTATTTGATTTGGAATTGACCCCATATTATTTATCATGATTAAATTTACATTAACAGCCTGCTGTGTTGCTGCAGTACTGTCGGCCGCTGCCCAGCAAGGCCCTGTTTTAACGGCAAAGGACTATGCCCATGCCGAAAGCTTTTTAAGCTACAATACCGAACCGTTTATTGACCACGCCACGGTACGGCCCAATTGGCTACCTGGCGACAAATTCTGGTTCCGCGACCTTAATGCGCGGGGCAGCGAGTTTATATTGGTCGACCCGGCTAAAAAAACCATTTCGGGTGTTTTTGACCAGGTGAAACTGGCTGCAGCCCTTTCTACGGCGACGGGCAAGCAATACGATCCACTTATGCTGCCATTTCAATCCTTTGGTTATTCGGCCGATAATACCGCTGTTATTTTCCGTGCCGATGGAAAACTTTGGAAATGCGATCTGCAAAGCTACCAGGTGAGCCCGGATACCGGAAAAATGGCCGAATCGATAGCCGGCTTTGGCACAGGCCGGCGCGCGCGCAGCGGACAAGGCGACGAAATCAAGTCGCCGGATGGTAAAAAAATAGCTTTTTTAAAAAACTATAATCTTTGGGTGCGCGATGTCGCTACCAAAAAAGAAACACAACTAACTACCGACGGGGTTAAAGATTTTGGATATGCCACTGACAATGCCGGCTGGAAAATGGGCGACGGGCCGATCATGCTATGGTCACCGGATTCCAAAAAGATAGCCACCTTTAAACAGGACCAGCGCAATGTAAGCGACATGTACCTGGTGACTACCAATGTGGGTAAACCGACCCTTAAATCGTGGAAATATCCACTGCCCGGCGATAAAACCATTACGACTATCCAGCGTGTGATCATCGATGTTGACGTTCCGAAAGTGATCAACATCCAGGTGCCGCCTGATCCGCATCGTGCCACCTTAAGCGACGATATATCCAGCAGCGGTACATTCGACGATGTAAACTGGAGCGAGGACGCTTCCCAGCTGGCCTTTGTATCCACCAGCCGCGACCATAAGGATGAAAAATTCCGGATCGCCGATGCCAATACCGGCGCAATTCGCGAAGTTTTTGAAGAGACAGTGCCTACTCAATACGAATCGGGCTGGGGCAGCATCAACTGGAGATACCTGCAAAAAACCAACGAGATCATCTGGTTCTCGGAGCGTGATAACTGGGGACACCTTTATTTATACGATGCTACTACCGGCAAAGTAAAAAACCAAATTACCAAAGGCAATTGGGTAGTAACCAACCTGGTAAAGGTGGATGAAAAAAATCGTGAACTTTATTTTATGGTGGATGGACAGGAATCAGAAAATCCCTACTTCAGCCAGTTTTATAAGATAGGTTTCGACGGCAAGCATCTTACCTGCCTTACACCCGAAGCCGGAAACCACGATGTTACCCTTTCGCCCTCAAAAAACTACTTTGTAGATAGTTATTCAAAACCGGATGTACCGCCGGTTACGGTTCTGAGGGATATGAATGGCAAATTACTGGTTACTGTGGAGAAAGCGGACATTTCGCGCTTGCAGGCTACCGGCTGGAAACCGGTTACGCCTATAACCGTAAAAGCGCACGACGGCCAAACCGATCTTTATGGCTTAATGTTTACCCCTACTAACCTCGATCCCAATAAAAAATATCCGATCATCGACTATATCTACCCAGGGCCGCAGGGTGGCAGCGTAGGCGGCTGGTCGTTCGCAGCATCAAGAGGCGACAACCAGGCATTGGCCGAATTGGGCTTCATTGTGGTTGCTATCGAAGGCAGCAGCAACCCTTTGCGCTCAAAAAGCTACCACGATATGAACTATGGCAACATGGGCGACAACACCCTGCCCGACCAGGTGAGCGGCGTCCGTCAGCTATCACAAAAATATACTTATATCGATACCACCCGTGTAGGCATCTGGGGGCATTCCGGCGGTGGCTTTGCTACTGCGGCGGCGATGTTCCGCTACCCTCATTTCTTTAAAGTAGGCATTTCCGAATCGGGCAATCATGATAACCGTAACTACGAGGATGATTGGGGCGAACGTTATGACGGCCTCACCAGCAATTCAAACTACGACGCGCAGGCGAATGAGAATTATGCCAAAAATCTGAAAGGCAAACTGATGCTGGCGCATGGACTTATGGACAATAACGTACCGCCGCAAAACACCCTGCTGGTGGTTGAAGCGCTGGAAAAAGCAAATAAGGATTACGACCTGGTGATCTTCCCGAACAGCGCCCACGGGTATGGAGGTTTTTCGCCCTACATGATGCGCCGCCGCTGGGACTATTTCGTAAAAAACTTAGCCGGAGGCGAAACACCTAAAGAATATGAACTAAAAATGAAAACCGATCCGCGTAACAGCAAGTAATAAGGCGGCCGGAAAACGCAAAAAAGCGGGTGACAAAATCACCCGCTTTTTATTTTTCTACGATGGCGTTTCTAATGTTGAGACTTACGCCCAATGCCTTTCAAAAGCTGTGGCCACGTGTGATTCCCCTCTTGAGAGGGGCGGAGGGGTGTGTTATTCCTCGGTCCTCAACGTGTAAGCCTACGTTGTACTGATCAGCTTAAATCCTTTGCGTCGAATGACACACCCCGTGCCCCTCTCAAGAGGGGAGCCCAATGCGCAAGGCCCCTCAAAAACTATTTACTTCGCCGGTTATTTTCTTAACACGTAACCTGCTACGCCTTCGTAGTTATAACCTTCAAAGCCTGGCCCTAACTCCATTTTGTCGGTAGTATAAAAATGGTCCGTAGTAACCGGGTTATAGTAACGTAACAGCGGCACACTGCCTGGTGCGTGTAGTTTATACAAAAAATAAGCCGGGCCTTCAAAGGTGTAACCATTATCGCCGGGGCCTAGTTCGTGCAGCACCATGGTATAAAAATGGTCGGCGGTTTTGGGGTTATAATATCTGAACATTGGCCTGATTCCCGCTTCGGGATTCCCTGCGTTAAAAACGCGGCAGCTAACACCCTCATATGCAAAGTCACGGGTGCCGTTACCATACTCGTTAAAATGGATGGTAAAATAATGTTTCTTTTGTTTGGCGTTGTAATAACGGTACAATGGCTGTTGGGCAAAAGCGCAAACAGTAAATAAAACAAGTAAACTTAAAATGAAGAACTTTTTCATAAGCGTAATTTTTTAAATTGATGATAAACGGTACAAGGATAAGACCTTCTGTTAAAACAAAAGTTTAATGCACAATTTTAATAAAAAAAGCGGAAGGATAATGGTGCGGCAAAATAAAAATATTAAGGCACAGAATTTAAACTTATCCGCTAAAATGAGGTGTGTGTGTTTCACGAAAGGGTGTGACAGATAGATCACGTGGATCACGATTTTTCATAAAAGTTTAATATACAACAAGTTAACGCAAACTCGTGAAACAGTTTGCAACACCATTTTACGCCAAAAGCCCGTTTAGGGTATTTTGCGACATGGGGGTTTATTGGCATTTTAATTGGCTGATAGGGTTCGGTTAAATTGTTTGGGCGTTACCCCATTGGTAGAAATTTGGAATATTTATTTTCTAATTCATTTGTTTTCCCTGAAATGAATATCTACATTGCTGCATCTAAACGTTCTTACATTGAATTTTCGATATAACCTTAACCAAACCAGTCACAATTAAACATTGCTTCTGCACTTAAGTATCTTATATTAACCTATCCATTAAATCAATTATTGATTTTTTAACCTTATTACAATTAAATACCATGAATACCAAAATTATATTGCCGTGCGTGTTATGCTTATTTTGCCGTGTGCTATTGTGTAGTGCGCAGGGCAATTTAGTAAACGTTAACACACTTACCGGGGCAGTAAACGTCGGCATTCCTATTTATACAGTCAGCGCGGGACAGGTTAGCGTGCCGGTAACCTTGGTTTACGCGACCAGCGGGATACGGCCGACAGACGTGGAGGGGACAGCAGGTATGGGTTTTAATGTACAGGCAGGAGGACAAGTAAGCAGGCAGGTGCGGGGATTGCCTGATGATGTGCTCAAGGACAATGCCAATAATGGCATGTATGGATGGATGAGCCCGCTGGATACGGCCGCAAACAAGATCGGCTTTACTATAGCCAATGACGGCGCAACTTGCACCAAAGAGACCACGGACATCAGCTATATCAACAGTAATTTTCCGTACCGTGATGATACCGAGCCCGATCTGTTCTCGGTGGAGGCGCCGGGCTTATCATGCCAGATGATCTATGACCGGGCGACCGCAAAGTTTCACCCGCTGAACTATGCCGACCTGATCATCAGCTTTACCCAAAACCCATCCACCGGCGCCCAGGCCGGACAGATCACCTCGTTTACCATCACCAACGACAGAGGAATTGTGTATACGTTCGCTGTAACTGATGCGGGTCCATCCGCCGAAACTATTACCCAGATCACTTCGGGCAGCCCGACCTATTTTACCAATACCTATTACCGGTACCGTCATGGGATAACGTACTTTACATCCTGGAAGCTGACCTCCATTACTGATCCGGGCGGCAACGGGGTGGAGCTTGATTATAAGACGACATCGACCAGGCGGAGCACCGATACCGTCATCCTGTACACGATGAATCCTACGGCGCGGAAGGTACAGTACAAAACGTTTAACACAGTTATCCAATGCCTGCTCAGCACCATCATAACGAATACCAACGGCTACCTGGCTTTTACCTGGACCGGATCGTCGACCGGGCAGTCGATGATTAGCAGCATCACCGGCTATGGCAGGAGTTTCCAGTTTACCTATGCCGGGGAACCGTACACACCTGATGGGTTCACGCGCGGTTTCCTGAAAAACTATACCGATGGCGGTAAAGGCACGCCTGTAAATTACAGTTTTTCGTACCTGGGCGAATCACTAACCTCTTCCGGTTATGTTACGGCATTGCCGGACTCGCAGACCCGGCACCTCGATTATTGGGGCTATTACTCGGCAACCGTAAGCGATACGACTCTCATGCCGAGTGTGTACGTAAACCCCTCTACCGCCACCTACCAGCGGTACCTGATCGCAGCATCCGCCTCGCCCGGATCAGCTTATACTTATACCCTCACCAACAGCGGGCGTGCGGCTGATACCAGCAAAGTTGCCTATGGCGCATTGAACAAAATTGTTTACGGGGCAGGCGGCAGCAGCAACATTGTTTACCAATCGAACGATTACTACGATGTTTCCTCCGGGCAAACGGTCAAGGGAGGAGGTATAAGGGTCAAACAGCTCATCGATTCCGTCTCCACCAATTCTACTAACAACATTATCCGCAACTACAGTTACGTCAATCCCTCGGGTATTAGCAGCGGGAAACCGGTTACCCTGCCATTGTTTGCGTTTACCACCGGTTACAGCGGAAGCGCCACGGGGCTATCGCTCTGGCAGGCTTGTACCATCTTGTCGGGCAACGACCTTTCTGACGAGGACCATACCATCATGTATGCCTATGCAAAGGAAAGCCAGGCAGGCGCAGGCAGTACGCTGTATAACTATTATGTGCCGGCAACCAACTGGGACGCTTCGGCAAATCCTGATTGCAGCGGCTGCTCGACAGCCGAATGGGCGCCCACGCTTGATTATGTGGCCCGTAACAATTGCAGCTCGACCTATGGGCCGATAAAAAACGATTGTTACAGCTATCCTTTTGTACCCAACCCCAATTACGATTTTGAAAGAGGCCTGCCCGCGCAGATCACCAGCTATAAGGACGACGGGGTTACCAAAGTGAGCCAAACCAATTTCACCTATCAGCGGCTCACCTCGCCGAGTACTATCGTCGGTTTCAGATGGGAAGACAATCCCAACGGCACCTTGCTTACCAAATGCTACAACAAGTACAGCACATTTTACAACATAGGCGAACTTGATGCCACCGTGAATAAGATCACTTACGCTTCCACGGGCACAGCCGCCCAATCCGATACGGTAACCTATACCTTCGGCAGCGCAAATCATAAGCTGCTAACTAAAGAAACCACCAATAATAGCGATGGCACCGGATTAACGACCAACATTTCCTATGTGAAGGATTATGTTGCTGGGGCGGGCACTAACCCCAACGTAACCGCGCTGTATCACCTGCATCAGGAAAATCTAAATGCACCGGTAGAAAGCTACCAGCAATACACCAGCGGCGGCACTACGCTAACCACATCCGCCGGGCTTACATTGTTCGCCGCGCAGACCGTAGGCGCCAGCACGATGTACCTGCCCAGCGAACAGCTAAAAATGTTCGCGGCTGATGGCCTATCCACATTCTCAAAATTTACTGTAAGCGGGCAAACCACAACCATTGACCCCAATTATGTGCCCTCTGCGTATTACACCCAGTACGATCAAAACGGCTACATCCGGACGGTAAAGGATAATTCAAAGAACGTAAAAACGACCGTAATGGACATGAAAACCAACCGGCCGACCCTGACCGCAGCAAACTGCGCCTACAATGAATTCGCGTTTAACGACTTTGACACCAAAATGGCTGCACCTGCTTATAGTTTTACGGTTGGCAGCGGCGGCTCCTATACCCCAACGGGAAGCCACACCGGTTTTGCCCGGGGCCTCAGCACTACCCAAACGGTTACCACGTCGGCCACGCTTGCAAAAAACACCACTGCTGCCAACTATATCTTTTCCATATGGCTCAATCCTGCAGCTGCGGGACAACTTACGCTCACCATCAGCGGTTTGTCGCCCAACCCAATACTAAAGTATACCACCGGCGGCTGGAAGTATTACGAAATAAAAGTGCCGGCAAATTCTATTTCGACGAACGTTACCCTCAGTTTTATCTCGACGCAAAATGTATCGATGGATGATATATTGTTTTACCCCGACGTGGCCGAGATCACTACGGCAGCTTACGACTCGGTGACTTGCTACCCAATCGCCCAAACCAATACCAATGGGATCTCAACCTACTTTACCAATGACCAGTGGGGGCGCCGTCTGTATACCTACGACCGGGATAAGAATATTGTGCAGAAGAACACCTTTGTAACGCCGCAGGAAACCGGCGACTTCAGTAATATGACCATCAGTTCGGCAGCGACCATTAATCCTTATTTGCCAACGGCATTTTCAGTTACCGCCGATATCACAGCCGGCACCACCGTTACCTGGACCTTTGGAGACGGCTCGCCACCGGTTACCACCGCAGTTACCACCTCGCCCACACATACCTATACCAGCGTGGGCACCTATACGGTTAAGGCGGTGGTCACTTCGCCATACTTAGGTACCAAAACAATAACGAAAGATATTACCGTAACGCCGGGGCCGATGCAATTGAGTTATGCTTCGTATACTACGGGTTATGGCGATATTTCACTGGTTACTTTTACTTCCTTAAATGGCGGTATGTCATACAGCGTTCCCGGCTCGTCGCTGCACAACACCATCATTTCGGGGGGAATCTATAACATTTCAATCACGCTGAGCGATGGAAAACAATACCCCTACCCCAGCGGGGGGAACGGCGGCTACAGCAGCGTAACCATGACCACGGACCATGGCGGCACCTATTGCGCTAATTACGCTGTAGGTAACACTTATACATTTAGTAATTGTAACCTATCCAACTGCACTACGGCGGCATTTGCAGTGTCGCAGTTTGCCTGCGGATCAAATTAAACGGGATAAAACTAAAATAAACCATCACAATGAAATTAAAAAGAGGACTTATTTTACTGCTACTGCTGACCCTGCTAAAGATGGCAAGTGCACAGGTGCATCCCGGATTTGTTGAACAGGAAAACATACAGGTTGCCGGCGCTACCGCCGACAGCCTGCTGTATACCCTTACCTTAAGCCAGAAATACATATCGCGCGTTTACGTTGACGGCCTGGGCCGCGCCATTCAGTCGGTAGCCATACAGGCCTCGACGCTGCAAAATGATGTGATACAGCCCGCAGCGTATGATAACCTTGGCCGGCAAACCATCAGTTACTTACCCTACGCCGGGCTATCCACCGATACGATGGGCAGTTACCGCGCCAATGCCATCAGCAGCGCCCAGCCCGCCTACTATAACCAAACCACGCAATACCTTATAGCGGTGGATACCGCGCCCCATGTACGGCAGGTGTTTGAAAACAGCCCCTTGCAACGGTTGCTGACCTCTGGCAACGTGGGCGCAGGTTACCAGCCCACCGGTACAGGTACCCAGCATTACAAAACCGTAAGCTACCGGCCAAACAGCGCAGCTATTGACGGCAATATTTACAACACGGGCACAGCAGGCGCCTTTGGTACGGCCTATTATGCAGATAACACCTTATGGGTGACCGATGGCATCAACGAGGACGGCGCCGAATCGCTGGTGTTTACCGATAAGGCAGGGCGTACGATAGTAAAGCGGCAAAAGTCGGGGCAAACCGAAGCCAACTATGATACCTATTATATTTACAATGCTGCGGGGATGCTTAAATATATTGTTCCGCCAAAAGCAGTGAATCTGATCATTACACTGGGCTACACGCTCAGTAGCCTGCCGGTTACGGGGCTTATTTACACCTACACGTATAACAACCGGGGGCAAATCGTATCCAAAACCGTACCGGGTTCGGGTACTACCTCCATTGTTTACGACCCGCTGAACCGACCCGTGCTGATCCGCGACACCAATTTGTATGCCAGCCGCCAGTGGCACTATATTAAGTACGACGCCAAAAACCGCCCGGTGGAAACCGGCATCTATACCGACGCCACCCATGTGAACCGCGTGGGCATGCAAAGCTATGTAAACAACCTGAGCTATACCACCTGGTACGAGAGCCGCAGCAGCAGCGCCAGCTATTACTATTACACCAATAACGTTTTCCCCACAACTAACATCACACCGCTCAGCTACAATTATTACGATAATTACGACTGGAACAATGATGGCAATCCCGATTATCATTTTAAGTCGCCGGTGTTTGCGGCATCCAACCCCGAGGGAGAGGCCATTACCACGCCGGTACAAACGCCCGATTCGTTAAAAGGCATCCCCACCATGTCGCTGACCAGCACCATCGGGCCGGGCATCAGCGGTACAGACTGGTTAATGAAAGTAATGTTTTTTGACCGTTACGGCCACGTTATACAAGTGCAAAGCGGCAACCAGCTGCGGTATACCGCAGCCGGGGCCGTTACCGATACCACCACCATGGCGCCCGACTTTGCCGGCAAGGTGGTGGCCACCAAAGTGGTGGTGCAAAGCAATGCCAATACGTTTAATAAAATAACCACGTACTTTAATTATGACCCAAGGGGACGGCCACTCAACACCGACCAGCAATATAACAGCCAGGCGGTTGTACATATTTCGGCCTATTCGTACACCGAACTGGGGCAGCTCATCAAAAAGAACCTGGGACAAATCAGCGGCGGCTATTTGCAAACGGTAAACTACCGTTACAACATCCGCGGGCAGTTGTTAAATATCAATAACAGTAAATTAGCCAATGATACCGGGAAAACCAGCAACGAGACTACCGACCTTTTCGGAATGCAGCTGATGTACGATCATCCCGATGCCAATATCAGCGGGGCCACGCCAAGTTATTCGGGCAGGGTAAGCGCCGTAAAATGGATGACGATAAACGGCACGGTGGGCACCAAAACCAACGAGCGCAGCTATGCTTACAGCTACGATAAACTGGAGCGCTATACCGGATCGGTATATGCCGAACGGACGGCGGCCAGCACTTCGGCATTCAATGTAAACATGCATGGTTTCGACGAGTACAACATCAACTACGATGATAACGGCAATATCCTTTCGCTGCGGCGCAATTCGTCTACGATTGGCAATACGGGCAGTTATACTACAGTCGACAGGTTGGCGTACAAGTATTTTGTCAACAAGCCCAACCAACTGTCTGCCGTAACCGACAGTGCAGCCAATGCCCTGGGTTTTTACTATAAAAGCGGCAATACGGGCTTTTACACTTATGATACCGAAGGCAACCTGCTCACCGACCCCTACAAAGGGCTGAGCACCAAATATACCAGCCTGCTGAACAAATGCGACAGCATTACGCTTACCGGTACGGGCCTGGTTACTTATACCTACGATGCCGGGGGCAACCTGCTACGGAAGAACGTTTACAATAACGGCGGCACGCTGACATCCAGCCTGGACTATATCGGCGGCATGGTGTTCAGCAGCGGCGTGATCAGCTACATGGCGATGCCCGAAGGACGGGTGCTGTATAACGGCACCGCGCTGGTAGCTGAATACATCATCAGCGACCAGCAGGGCAACGCCCGGATGAGCTTCCAGGACAATGGCTCGGGTGCAGTACAGGTGAACCAGGAGAACAGCTACTACGCCTTCGGCGAAGTGCTGGCCGGCAGCCCGGTTGTGCCGCCGGCTATACCGAACCCCAACCTGTACAACGGCGGCAGCGAGTGGCAGAACGAATTCACCAGCCTGCCGGACTATCATCAAACATTTTTTAGGAATTACGACCCGGAAATCGGTAGATTTACCGGGGCTGATCCGAAGCCTGAAAGCGCTGAGAGTATGACGGTGTATCAATATGCGGGGGATGACCCGGTGAATATGAATGACCCGATGGGGGATCTGCTGCCTATGCCGGGTTCGCATTATTTCGACTTAGGGCATAATGTGGGCGGCGGTTCGCAAACGGGCACACCTTCCGATTTGGGATGGCAAGATCAGGGCGTTTTTGATGGCGGCTTTAGCCAGTACAGCAGTAACGGCGGTACTGGCGATGTTGCTGGCTCGGCTTCGGCATCCGGTTTTACTATTTCCAGCCCTTCTGATATCAGCGCAATTTTTGAAGCTTATTCATCTGGTAAAAATGTCAACTTTACCACAAATGGTGGAGGTAGTTGGTCAATTACATCTTATGAAGCAGAAATCAATGTTAATGACCCTAATGATAACAGAGGTATTTCGCAATTGATTGATTTTGGAAATTATTTGACAGGACCTTCTGGAGCGGTGGCTACATCAAACAAATTGGCTTCATATGCACCGGCTGGTAGTAATATAACTAGCGATCCATTAATTGGGGGAACCACCACTACAGGAGTGCAAACAGGTGTAATTACGGTTGTGCACCCAATGTACAATTACACTACCACTACGTATACTTCAAGTGTTAAGGGAAAAAAAGGAATAGTTGCAACTATGAATTTACAATATAATTACACTTATGGAAAAAATAACGACCCAGTTGAAATTGATTTTAGTACTGCCATATTAGGCATTTCAGCTTCCAAGGAAAGTGAAACAGTAAACCTGACTTTTGGCGACAAAACATATTCAATTGGTATGTCAACGATGGGCTTTGTATTCGGTAGTTCAGCAGAAAAAGATGGGGTAGTTATTGGACAGGGAACTACAGTTAGGTTAACTCCATTGAGCGCGGTTGGCGCCGTTGGGGTCCCATTTATTAATTTCGCACGAAATTTCGCCAGGACATTTGTTACGGATTAAAGTATTAAAAATAAATACAGATGAGACTATTTATTAAATTGAGCTTAGTTTTTCTTGTGGTCATAGCTGCAATTGTACTATATTCCAAACTAACACCAGGCGGGGAGATTGATGATACATTGATTTGGACAGACACAATACCAAAAGAGTATTCTCAGTTTTTAAAACTACCGGGCGAATGTTGTCATAAATTAAATGAAAATTTTGTCTTCGTAAAAACATCAGTGTTTACCTATAGAAATCCCGTTTCCAGTTTTTATATCAATGATAAATATTATCTGCAAGTTTACAAGATGGACTCGCCTTTTATGTACTCATTAAAAAACGCTATTAAAGATGATTTCTTAGATACTTATACTCAGTATCATGACAGATGCTCAACTGATAATCGAACAGACATGCTGTTTTTATATAAACTTACTAAACCCCAAAAACCTAAAAAAATATATTTTGATTTGTATGGAGATAGCACTATCGTCTTAAAAAAGAACGACACGATTGCCTACTATCATTCTAAGTGCGTAAGTTTTTCAATAAAATTCAATCCTGACGCCCCATTCGATATAGATGCTAAATGTCAAAATGAAAATTTTGTAGAAGCGCCTTTAGAAATAATATTTCTTCGAAGGAACGATAAACTATTTATGTTGATTCTTTCGGTGAAAACCGCAAATACTGATCTAAAACGAGGTACGCTTTATAATTTATTTTGGAAATAAACACTGACTATCAGGGTAGTGTTACAGTTTTGTTGATGGCTTGTAATAAATTGATAATCAATAGTATTTTTTAATTCCAGATAAAAAAATTGATAAAGCGGATGGTATTAAGGTATCACCAACCCTGGCGCGAGTATGCAGCGCATTGGCCTGAAGCGTTGAGTGCCCCGCTGACAGGTAGCCCGCAATACCGGGTCTCAGTCCCCGGTTCACCTGGTATAATTGCGCCAGAATTAAATATTTGAAAATCAGCTATTTGCAGGGTAGTAAAACGTAAACAGCTAATAATCAGCGTGTTTCACAGCGTTCCGGGTGTTCCATGTGTAAAAGTGGAACGCTTCGCCCACAAAAAAAGGGCCGCTCAAACTGAGCGGCCCTGTATAGTTTAACGCTTTAAACTTATTAGTTACTTGCCGGCGCGGGTTTACCGATAAGCGCCATAAACTGGTCGAGTTTTGGTGTTATGATGATCTCGGTGCGCCTGTTTTGCGATTTACCCATATCGGTGCTGTTATCAGCTATGGGGTTATACTCGCCCCTGCCACCTGCAGTTAAGCGCTTGGGGTCAACATTGTAGGTGGTTTGTAATGCCTGCACAACAGACGATGCCCTTAAACCACTCAGGTCCCAGTTGTTGCGGATATTGGTTTGCGCAATGGGTACATTATCCGTATTGCCCTCTATCAGCACATCATAAGTAGAGTAATCGTTGATGATCTTAGCGATCTTGGCCAGCGTTGCCCCTGCCTTGTCGGAGATCTGGTAGCTGCCTGATTTGTACAGCATGTTATCCGAAAGGGAAATAAAAACTACGCCTTTTAAAACCTTTACGTTAACATCCTTCGTTTCGTCGGGCGTTAATGAGCGGGTAAGGTTAGCGGTAAGTACCTGGTTAAGCGAGTCGCTTTTGTTTTTCAGGTCTACCAGGTGTTGAATGTATTTATCCGATGCGGTTATCTGGTCGGCCAGTTTGGAGATATTCACATTTCCCTGGCTGGTGCCGGCCAAACATTTGTTCAATGCATCCTGCAAGCCTGCGGCATTTGCCTTTGCCTGGTCTATTTGCTGTTGTAAGCTTTGTACCTGGTTGCGCGATACGGCAAGCTCCTGCTGGGTAACCTGCCAGCTTTGTTTCAGTTTGCTGTTGGTATCCAGCGATCTGTTGTAACTCGTTTGCAGTTCAGCATATTTTTTATTGCTTACACAGCCCTGGCTTATGGCTGCAGCCAGCAGCACCAGGGGTAATAAAAATTTAATTTTCATGATGGTATATGTTTTGTCAATGATCATAACCATTTATGATCAGCACATTATTACTAACAAAGCACTGCCCATAAAGTTTACAGTTTTAATTTACCGCAATGTGGAATTTCTAAAAATTTCCTTTCGAAACATAAAATTACCTTGATACGATAATAATTGCTATAGGGAAATATTTTCTTTAATCACGCAGAAAAAGTAAATTAATGAATAATTAAATTACACTTCAGGCCAACAGGATAAGTATTTGTTCCACAACAGCTTATTCAAACAAAATCCGCTTTAAGGCAACAACTGTTGTTATAACACGTATACACGCCCACCAAGCTTTAACCATGATTATAACTTTAATTAGGGAACCTGTTATTGAAGAAAGTACGACGACCATTATTTCGCTTCTGGAAGAGGCATATGCCTGCCGTACCAACAATTTAAAGAGAAGTATCGACCTGGCCCAAAAAGCACTTTCCATGAGCCGCGAGGCAAACGATAAAGGGCTTATGGGAAAGAGTTTGACCCGTATTTCGCTTTTCTCTATGATCATGGGCGAATATGAAAATGCCTTGCTTACCGCAGAAGAGGCAATAAAGTATTTCGGAGAATTAAATGATGAAAAGGGAATAGCCGATGCAAAATATAATATTGCCGGCGTTTATTATAAAACCAACAATTATCACTTAGGGCTGGTTAACCTGGTGGATTGCATCACCATTTACCGGAAATTTAACGATTATCATAACTTATCCCGGGCGCATAAGTCTTTAGGCACCATTTACGACTATTTTGGGGACGAGAAGAACGCCGTTAAAACTTATGAAGACGCTATAAAAGCGGGCCAAAAAGCGGGCGACCTGAATCTTGAATCAAATGCCTACAATAACCTTTCGAGTATCTATATTAAACGGAATGATATTGAAAAAGCTGAAGAGCTGATCGAGCGTGCTATCAACATAAAACGGAAAACAGGAGATATCAGGGGCCTGGCTTTCAGTTTATATGGCCGCGCGAAGGTTAACATGGCGAAGAAGAATTTCAAACAGGCCGATGTCGACTTTAATGCGGCAATAGATATTCACCTTGAAATGGGCGAAACACTTGGATTGGGGATGGCTTATCAAAAGCTGGCGAACCTTTATCAGCAGATGGGGTTATTTCAAAAATCAAAAGAAATATTAACAAAAGGGCTTGAATTTAGCACCACTCACAACATCGTGATGTTAAAGTACAAATGCTACTTCCTGTTTTACAAACTGTTTAAGTTAGAGGACGACCCGGTTAATGCCCTCAAATACCTGGAATTATACCATAAAGAAAGGGAGACGGTAATTAATGCCCAAACCTTGAAGGTGATTGAAAATTATGAGCTGATAACGCAAATGGAGGCCAACGAAAAAAAGGCGCAGCTTCAGAAAGCGGAGATCATCAAAAAAAAGGATATCGCGGAACAAACTGCGCGGGTAAAACAGGATTTTTTATCAACCATGAGTCACGAGATCCGGACGCCACTGAACGCGATCATCACTATTGCTTCGTTATTGGACGAAAAGGTTGAAAAAAACGAACAGCAGTTGGTTGATACGCTGAGGTTTTCTTCGAATAACTTATTGATGATCATCAACGATTTTCTGGATTTCACCAAACTCGATGCCGGTAAAGCAAAACTCGAATTCAGGTCTGCCAATTTTAGAAAACTGTTTGAAAATATAAAAAATACCTATGACGGTTTAGCGAAAGAAAAAGGAATAAACCTTCGTTTGAATATTGATGCAAAAGTGCGTGACCATTATGAGCTGGATGAAACCAAAATATCGCAAATAATAGGCAACCTGGTTACCAATGCCCTCAAATTTACCGAAAGCGGCCTGGTTAATATCAACGTGAAAACGTTGCGCCGTGACGAATGTACCGATAAGTTACTTTTTGAGGTAAGCGATACCGGCACAGGCATTGAAAATGACCAACTGGAGAATATCTTCGACAGTTTTTTCCAGCCTCAAACTATTACAACACGTAAACAGGGCGGCACTGGGCTAGGATTGTCTATCGTAAAAAAATTGGTAGAACTGCACGGGAGCACCATTCACGTAAACAGCGAAGTGGGCAAAGGTTCGGTTTTTTATTTTTCCCTTCAATTACGAATAGCTGGTGCGCCGGAGAAAATAGTGGCCAAGAACCTGGACTTTTTAAGTGGAAAAACCGTATTGCTTGCTGAAGACAACCTGGTTAACGCCATGCTGATCCGCAAGTTGCTTTCGAATTGGAAAATGACTTCTGAACATGCCGTGAATGGTATCGAAGCCGTTGAAAAATCAAAATCGAAGGTTTACGATTTTATTTTAATGGATATTCATATGCCCGAAATGGATGGATATGAGGCAACCTGGAGTATCCACCAGGAAGGCAACCCCAACAGTAAAACGCCCATTTTTGCCCTGACTGCGGATGTTACAGCCGAAAGCCATGACGAATATGTACCGCGATTTGATGGCTTTTTACGAAAACCAATTGAAATTGATAAAATGCTGGAAGCTTTTGTGAAAAATTTGTGAGGATTTTTCATTTCGCGTTAGAATCCACGGAATGGCGCATTTTCAACGATTCCGGCCCCCTTCTCACTTCCAGAATGACGGTTGCTTTGTTGTGCCACGAAGCGTGCAATCTGTACAGCCCGGGGTGCTGTACTCGTAACCAATAACTATTTGCATCTTATTAAGCAGCGCCTCAGTTGGTATGTACGATGGTGGCTGAGTGATCAAAACATTTTGAACCTCATTAAAACCGCTTCCGTCCTTAAGCAGTGCCGTATCCTGTTGACAATCGTAAGGATAGCTTGTTTGTGTGCCTAGCGGTAAAATCGCATTTGTAATAAACGTCCTCTTTGATTGCACATTGGTTACCGATAAATAACCGATAACCGGCTCAGCGGCATCAGCAACGTTGTGGATATTTCCCTCCAGCAGCGAGGGTTCGGCATCAAAAATGCTGCCGAGCTGTTCGGTGTTTTTTTGGATGTTAAGATAAAACTGGTAGGCATCGCTGGTTAAAGCATACTGGTGCACCAGGATGGAATAGGTTTCCCCCAGTTTTTCGGATGTAAAGGGGATATTTGTTAATGGGCTTTGATACACCACGTCCTTACTCAGCTTAGCTGTCGAATTTAAAAACAGATCGGTCGATGCATCATTCGCATAACAATAAAAAATCCCTTTGTCGGCCGGGCGCGGAATAATGGCATTAGTAGCCGGATCAGCGATGTACGACGAGTAGTATTTTGAATGGAACAGCCAGGTTTCCTGGTAATCCCACCGGTAATAACGGGTGTTATTAGCTGGATCGTGTGTGTTTACATAAAGCTGCGCTCCGCCGTTGTGCACAGTATAACCTATGCTGTCAATTGGCGGGGTGGGCTTTACCGCCATAAAATCGGATAAATATTGTTGCCCATCCGATGTACGGATCCTTAAGCGATACTGATTTGAAGGTGACAGGTTTAATCCAGGCGAATAATAATTGCCACGTCCGTCAGGGACTAATGTCCAGGTAGTGTTTTGATTACTCTCTACCGTAACCGTTGCATCCATAAGGGGATTTAATGTAACTTGTGCGTTTAAACTAACCGTTTTACTTAATTTGATAAAGGTTGAATCACCACCCGAATTGATTATTCCCTCAACTACCAGGTAGCTTTTAGCTGAACTTATTACCGGGGGATTGTACGGCTTTTTGCAACAAACCAGGCATAATGCCAGCAAAAAATACGTAGTCCGGAATATTTTCATAGTGTATTTTATAAATCGTTCAACTTGGGTTTGCGGATAAACAGTCGAAGTCGATTCCAAATATAACGGATGGTATTTAAACAGGCGCAGAAGCGGCATTGAAAATAGTAATATGTTTATTACAATAGCAAAATGGCGGGTATTTTGTCTCAAAAGGTATTGCCCATCATAAAACGGCGATGTCACGCCGCGGAATTCACTTGGCAAACAACCAGTGCAAAAAAATGGCCTATTTCAAATGACTAATTACCCCTTCCACCAATTCTCCGTAAAATTCCATCAGGTCCATCCCCGCTGCCCTCACCTGTTGCGGGATCAGGCTGGCAGCTGATTGTCCGGGTGTTGTATTCACTTCAATAAAGTAAAAATCGTTTGTTCCCTCCAACAGAATAAAATCGATGCGTACCATTCCTTTGCAATTCAGGCGGAGATATACTTCGGTTACTATTTCGGCAATTTCTTCATTTTTTGCGGCAGGCAGATCGGCGGGGGTGATCTCTTCAGACACCCCGGGAGAGTACTTGGCCTCATAGTCAAAAAAATCCTTGGTGCTGATGATCTCGGTAACCGGCAGCACCGTTATTTTTCCTTTCAACCTCGCAACGCCAACGCTAAACTCGCGGCCTTTAATAAACTCTTCCACAAGTATTTGATCATCCTCGTTAAAGGCGCGTTTCAACGCATCGGGCAAGCCAGCAGTGTTGTAAACTTTGCTCATGCCTACACTGCTGCCGCCATTGTTCGGTTTAATAAATAAAGGAAATTTAAGTGCGGCCGCAACAATGGCCACATCGTGCAAATCCCGTTGAAAAAGGCGCAGCGAACGCGCTGTATGCAGTTTATGGATGCCTTCGATAATGGCTTTTGTGTAAGCCTTGTTCATGGTAATGGCCGATGTGGTTGCATCACAGGTATTATACGGAATGCCCAGCATATCAAAGTAGCCCTGTAGTTTACCATCTTCACCAGGCGTACCATGTATGGTAATAAAAGCGAAGTCAAATTTTATCCTGTCGCCGTTGAGGCTCAGGCTGAAATCATTTTTATCTACATCAATCCCCCCATCACCGTCATCATAAAACCAGCGGTCGCGGTTAACCAAAATGGTATAAACCTTGTATTTTGCAGTGCTTAAGTTAGCGGCGATATTTTTGGCGCTGTTAATAGATACTTCATATTCGCCGGTAAAACCTCCGGCAACAAGGGCGATGTTTTTAGTTTTCATGATTGATCAAAGATAGGTTTGATTTCGGATTTTTTTTGTCGGAACTAAGATTTTTAAGATTTAAGGATTATAAGGTTTTGTTAAAGAAGACATGCAGTAGCTCTTGCAAAGTATAGTTCCCATAATTTCGAAAACTATATTTTTAAACCCATATCCGACTCAAAATTTTCAAATCCGAAATCGAAAATTCGAAATCCGACATAAAAAATCCCTATGTTTGGCGTTAAATTTATCATCTAAGAACGCTGCCCGTAAAATGAGTAAATTCTGGCCTTATTTAAAAACAAAGCACTTTCGCAATACGCTGCTGATGATAGTAGCTACCGTATTTGCACTGGTACTGATCATGTTTTTTAGCCTGGGTATTTATACACGGCACGGCACCGGTGTTCCGGTTCCCTTGTTAAAAGGCTTACAGGTAGAAAAAGCCATTGAAGTATTAAAGGAGCAGGGTTTTGAGTATAAAATCGACTCGGTATACATATCCGATAAACCACCCGGGGCCGTAATTGAACAAGACCCGGATGCGGGCACAAACGTTAAAGAGAACCGGACCATCTATTTAACGGTAGTTACACGCCTGGCGCCACCGGTGGCCCTGCCCGACCTTACACCCTATACCTATCGCGAGGCTGTTGCTATTTTGTCCAACTATGGTCTTAAAGTGGGCGACACCACTTACAAACCCGATATCGCCCGCGACCGGATCCTGGAAGTGCGTTTTGCCGGGCAACCTATTCTTCCGAATACAAAATTACCGAAAGGCTCGAAACTTGACCTTGTTTTAGGGAACGGCGAAGGCGCCAGCCAGGTTGACGTGCCGGCACTTTTAAATCTTGATCTTGACGAAGCAAAATTCGCTATCAGGCATAGTGGCTTAGCCATAGGCACCATTACATACCAGGGCCCAATAACCGATTCGGCAAACGTGGTGGTTGTGGCGCAATCACCCATGAAAACCGATTCAGCTACTAAAATTGCAAACGGAACCCCAATAAACATTACGGTATCACAAGGTAAAAAACCCGATGCACAGCCCAATTGAAGCAAGTGAATTATTAAGACGTTTGAATGAGGGCGAAAAGTTAAATTTGCTTGATGTTCGCGAAAAGATTGAATTCCATACTTTCAATATTGGTGGTAATAATATCCCCTTATCGGCGTTCGCACAAAACATAAGTAAAGCGGGAGACAACAAAACCAACGAAATAATTGTTATTTGTAACGTTGGCTTAAGAAGCGAGACTGCGGCAAGAATATTGATGACCAACGGATTCAGAGACGTGCGTAACTTAACCGGTGGCCTGGTAGCCGTTCAAAAATTAAAACAATAAGACCGATCTGTAAAAATGACTAAGAAAAAGGGCCCGCAGGGCAGCACATTTAAAAAATTTATTGTTGCTATGGTGATCATACTCATCATAGCGCTCGGCTTTACCGGGCTTAACTATTACCTTAAATACTTTGGCCCTAACGTAACCGGCAAACAGGAATACCTTTATATACACACCGGCGCCAATTTTAACGATGTTTTTAAAACCATAAAGGACGAAGGTATTGTAAAGGACAGTGTCACCTTTTACTGGTCGGCGCAAAACATGAATTACATTAACCGGGTTAAGCCTGGCCGCTATCACCTGCACGAAGGGATGAGCAACCGCAAACTGATCAACATGCTGGCATCCGGTAACCAGGAGCCTGTCACCCTGGCTTTTCATAATTTGAGGGTAAAGGAGCAATTTGCGGGTTTCGTGTCAAAGAAGATCGAGCCGGATTCTGCCTCTATCCTTCACCTGCTTGATTCCGCATCGTTCGTTCAGCAATACGGCTTTACGACTGATAATGTGTACACCATGTTTTTGCCCAACAGCTACCAGCTGTACTGGAATACCACGCCCGAAAAGTTTTTTAAGCGGATGTATGCCAATTACGAAAAATTCTGGACGCCCGAACGTAAGGCAAAAGCAACTGATATCAACCTCAACCCTATCCAGGTATCTATCCTGGCCTCGATTGTTGATGCAGAGGCCCTGCACGATGATGAAATGCCCACCATTGCGGGCCTCTACTTAAACCGGCTTAAAAAGGGCATGAAACTGGAATCGGACCCTACCATCATATTTGCCGAGAACGATTTTACCATCCACCGCGTGCTTAAAAGATATCTTTCTATAGTTTCGCCGTATAATACTTATCAGAATACCGGTTTGCCACCTGGCCCCATCATGATGCCATCGGTTAATGCCGTTAATGCTGTGCTCGATTACCAGAAAAGCGATTATATTTATATGTGCGCAAAAGAAGATTTTTCGGGATATCACAACTTCGCCACCAATATCGCCGATCACCTGGTTAACGCGCATAAATACCAGCAGGCGCTTAATGAAAGAAACATAAAAAGATAATGTTCGAGAATTCCACCAAGATCCGCGTTCGTTATGGCGAAACTGACCAGATGGGCTACATGTACTATGGCAATTACGCCCAGTTTTATGAAGTGGGCCGTGTGGAAATGCTGCGCAGCCTTGGCCTAACTTATAGCGGGATGGAAGAATCAGGCATAAAAATGCCTGTTTTGGAACTTCAGTGCAAGTACCTGCGGCCGGCATTATACGATGAGGAGATCACCGTGAACGTTATCATGGATAAAATGCCCGGCATCCGGATCCATTTCAGGTACGAACTTTTTAACGAGAAGAACGAACTCATTAATACCGGCGAGACCTTACTTGTTTTTGTTAACATGGCAACCAACCGCCCCTGCCTCCCCTCGCAGGAATTTTTGGATAAATTGAAGCCTTTTTTTAAGTAAATTTGGTTCCGAATGAAGTGGACGCACCGTTTTTTACTACGTTTTGGGTTCTACAGAAGATTTATCCAATGGTCGCGGTCGTACATTTTACCGGGTTTTGATCCCCTGCCCCTGTACGATGTGATGGCCTTTTTTGCCAATGAAGTGCAGGAACGTACCCTGCTGAACCGCGCATCTTCGCTGGCATTTAATTTTATGCTGGCATTTTTCCCCGGTACTATTTTCCTGTTCACACTTATCCCCTTTATACCCATTCACAATTTCCAGCAAAGCCTACTTGCATTGCTCTCAACCGTGTTGCCATACAACGCGTATATGGCCTTCCAGTCGACCATCGAATATATTGTAAAGATCCATAACGTAAAGCTCTTGTCGCTCGGCTTTGTAACTGCCCTGTATTTCGCCACGAACGGCATTATCAATTTAATGCGCGCCTTTAACCGTTCCTCGCTGGTGGTGGAAAAACGGCCATGGTGGACACGGCGTTTCATTGCGATTGCGCTAACCCTGGTGATCAGTTTCGCACTTTTAATTGCTATCAGTGTAATGATTGGCGGCGAAACTATTATCAACTACCTTAAATCGCATATTGCCAGCAGCGGGCATTTCTGGTTCTACATCATAGCCTTTTCGCGATGGATCATCGTAATTGCTATCTTCCTGGTGTCCATATCCTTGCTGTACCGCTATGGCCCCGCCAATAAAGTAAAATGGAAGTTTTTAAGCACCGGCTCCATATTAGCCACAGCCCTTGCCGTAGTTACCTCCATGGGCTTCAATTACTATATCAATAACTTTTCCAGCTACAACAAATTTTACGGTTCCCTGGGCACACTCATCATCCTTATGCTCTGGCTGTACTTGAACTCCCTCATCCTGCTCATCGGCTTTGAACTAAATGCCAGTATTGATTTCTCCAAACGAAATATTAAAGTTGTGAAACCGATGTTTAATTCGTTCAGGCAAAAGGTGTAGGGGAAAGAGTCCGGAAAGACCGAAAGTCGGAAAGACCGAAAGAAGCTGCGAAAAAATATATTGAGCATAACTAAGGCAAAATCAAAATTGTTCAATCAACCTCAGCGTTGCCTCGTCTTTCTTCCCTCCAAAAAACTTTTCTAACACCGCATCAAAAACAGGGTCAGTATCCGGCAACGCTGCAAATAAGGTCATGCAGGATCTCAACTTCAAGTCATCCGGGTAACCAAAAATATTCGCAGCATCATGATCAGCTAATTTAAGCAGCGCTTTACTTATGGCAATCAACCTTTCGCCCAAAACCGGGTGCGTTAAATACGTAATAGCCTCATCGACATCTTTTATCGCGTAAAATTTGGAGGTTGAACTAAACCCAAGTCCCTGAATCTGCGGGAAAATGTACCACATCCAATGGCTACGTTTACGGCCGCTTTTTATTTCGACTAAAGCGGTTGGATAATCACGCTGTTGGGCATCAATAAATCGTTGTAAATTACTGTCAGCCATTTTTTTTCGATATTAAATGACAACACTCATTACATAGGTGGAAACTCGGGGCGCTTTTTTTCGTCCGGCGGCAATTCCCTGACGGGCGATTCCTTCACCTCTTCCGGGATCTCCGGCTCTTTAGGGTCCGCAGGCTGTTTGATCTCCTGTTTCGTTGGTTGAACCGGCATCTCATCCGGTTCAACGGGCATGGTTTGCTTTTTCATACAGGTATAAGTGCAATAAACCTGC
>Ga0206909_1032_pt1 | contig 31030 bp, 22 predicted proteins | sample Alteio_BWOrgHeat_76_FD_152943 | JGI IMG/M metagenome (GOLD analysis project Ga0206909, IMG submission 152943) | Enriched cells from forest soil in Barre Woods Harvard Forest LTER site, Petersham, Massachusetts, United States -... | ecosystem: Environmental > Terrestrial > Soil > Temperate forest >...
AGCAAGCAGCGGCATATGGCAACTTTGATCACAGGCGGCGCTGGATATATTGGCAGCCATATGGCTTTTGCTTTAAGCGATCGCGGAGAAAGAATAGTCATATTAGACGATCTCTCGACGGGAAGAGCGAGCTCCGTCCCTAAGTCCGCAACTTTAGTGATTGGAAACGTTGGTGACTCGACCCGCGTGAGACAGTTAATTCGAGAATGCCACGTTAGCACTATTATCCATTTTGCCGGATCGGTCATAGTACCCGAGTCCGTTCGAAACCCGATGGAATATTATTTTAATAACACAATCAATTCATGTAATTTAATCACGACAGCTCTGGATTGCGGTATAGAGCGCTTCATTTTTTCTTCCACGGCAGCTGTCTATGGAAACGTCGACAGCGTTCCAGTTGCCGAGGAGACACCGTTGCACCCAGTGTCTCCGTATGGCCGATCAAAAGTGATGACTGAACTGATGCTGGCTGATGCTCACGCAGCTTACGGCTTATCATATGCAGTCTTACGGTATTTCAATGTCGCTGGAGCAGATCCTGGTATGCGAACAGGGCAATGTTCGCCTGCTGCGACTCATCTTATTAAGGTGGCAGTACAGGCTGCACTTGGTCGTCGCCCAGCTCTCGAAATTTTTGGAACTGATTACCCTACATTTGATGGGTCTTGTGTTCGAGATTACATTCATGTGTCAGATCTGGTTCAAGCTCACGTTGCAGCCTTAGACTACCTCAAAGCGGGCGGATCTCCGACAACTTTTAATTGCGGCTACGGCCGCGGTTTCTCGGTTTTCGAAGTTGTCGATGCGGTAAAGCGAGCTTCGGGTGTAGACTTCCAGGTCAACTTCGGATCCCGAAGGCCCGGCGACCCCAGTTATATCGTCGCGTCGGTAAAGAGGATCTCTGAGCTATTGGCTTGGAGTCCTAAGCTCAATGATTTACATACGATAGTAGCTCACGCATTGGAGTGGGAAAAGGTTTTGCACAAGCATCAATAGTCATGCCCGTACCAGAGCGGTAACTCGATCTATTTATTAACGCCTGTTTTAATATTATATAAGTCACGGAGATATAGTCCATACTGCGAACGAGATGCTGCCTCTGCCGCAGCTAACAACATTTCTGGCGAAATTAGTTGCATTTCAAATGCAATCTCTTCTGGACAGCAAATCCTCAATCCCTGTCGCTGCTCCAGGATCTGAACAAATTTACAAGCTTCGATATAGGCCTCGTGTGTTCCGATATCGAACCACGTAAAGCCCCTGCCCATAACTTGTACATGAAGCGCCTGCTTTTTCAGATATTGCATGTTAACATCAGTAATTTCTATCTCGCCCCTAGCGGACGGCTCTAAATCCGCGGCTATATTGAGAACTCTATTATCGTAGAAATATAGACCCGCAACAGCAAAATGCGATTTAGGAAATTGGGGTTTTTCCTCGATAGAGCGAGCTCGCCCGGTGTTATCAAATTCCACAACCCCATACCGATCAGGATCGGACACACGGTATGCGAAAATAGAAGCCCCAGTTCCATTTTTCTTTGCGCTGACCATCAACTCGCGAAGTCCATGTCCGAAAAAAATGTTGTCGCCCAAAATCAAGGCAACGTCGTCGCTGCCAACAAAATCACGACCTACGATAAACGCGTCGGCTATTCCGCGTGGGGTTGATTGAGATGCATAACTAATGTGAATGCCGAACTGCGAGCCATCACGCAAAAGCTTCTCAAACAAATGAAGATCTGCAGGGGTACAGATTACAAGTATGTCCGTAATTCCAGCTAACATCAGAGTAGAAAGCGGATAATAGATCATCGGTTTGTCGTAAATTGGTAACAACTGCTTTGAGATGACCAACGTTGCTGGATACAAACGAGTTCCAGACCCCCCAGCAAGTATGATCCCCTTCATATTAGTTTATCTCCCGAAAATAGATGGGCTATTGTTTGCTTAAGGCGCTTCTCTAGTGGTTCTGCTCTAAAGCCAAAAGTGTCGTAAAACCGACTACAGTCGAGAGTAGAATTATGGGGCCGCAACGCCGGCGCTGAAAATTCTGCGGAAGTTACAGGTAATACGGCGACGCGTCTGCCGTTATATTGCTCTAAAATATTCGCGATTTGGCATGCAAATCCGTACCGGCTGATTGAAGTCGGGCCCGCAAAATGAAAGGTTCCCCAAATTCGGGTTTTTTTTTGCAAAACTAGACTAAGCTTGAGAATTGCGTCTGCAACATCAATAGTATTTGTCGGGCAGCCGATCTGATCGGAAACAACGCAGATTTCATCCCTCTTTTCGAGCAACGACACAATTTTTTGCAGAAAACTATTTCCGTGTGTACCATAGAGCCACGAAGTCCGCAAAATAATGTGTTGTTTATTGCTAATTCGAAGAAGCTCCTCCCCTGCTGCCTTGGATCGCCCATAGACATTCAACGGTGCTACGGGCGCACATTCATCGTATGAACACTGCCTAGAACCGTCAAAAACATAATCGCTAGAGATATGTATGATAGGAATTTCTTGAGCTGAGCAAGCGCTACCTATCACATGTAGCCCTCTTCCGTTGACTGAGAATGCTTTTTCCGGCTGTGATTCAGCAGCATCTACATCCGTATAGGCGGCGGCGTTTATTACGACGCTAGGTGCGCACGCTCGTATAGCGGCCTCCACCGCAAAGCTATCTGTGATATTCAACTGAGCACGCGTCAAAGCGCGGATGGACAACGCAAATCGCGCAGCGCGACTGGAAATCTCCCGCCCTAACTGGCCTCCGGCGCCAAACAGCAAAATTGTTGCCATGGAAAACTGTTTAATATCAAAGCCAGTTAAACTAGACCGGCTCGCACGGGGGAGGCATTTCATCGAGCCACGACCTATGCTCGAGGTACCAAATTACGGTTTTACGCAACCCCGTCACAAGACTATCTTGGGGATGCCATCCTAACTCGTTAGCAATTTTGTCCGTACTGACAGAATAGCGAAAGTCATGACCAGGTCGATCTTGTACGAATGAAATCAAATCTCTATAGCGTTGGCTCCGAGAGCTAGGGGCCAACTCATCAAGTAACGAGCATATCTGTACTACTAAGCTCAAATTATCAATCTCGCTGTTGCCACCGATATTATAAGATTCACCAACGCGACCCCGACGAGCTACTACACACAGTGCTCTCACATGATCGTCGACGTAAAGCCAGTCCCGGCGGTGTGTCCCATCGCCATAAAGCGGAATGCGTTGCCCATTGAGCGCACTTCGTATCACATAAGGAATCAACTTGTCAGGATACTGATAAGGGCCATAATTATTAGAGCAGTTACTGATGACTACTGGTAAGCCGTACGTTCGGTGCCATGCGCGGACGAGGTGGTCGGAGGATGCCTTGGATGCGGAGTATGGAGAATTCGGTCTATACGGCGAGTTCTCATGGAATGACCCAACCTCCAGCGACCCAAAAACTTCGTCTGTCGACACGTGATGAAATTTGAAGTTTTCTTGTGAGCTGTTCAGCGACCGCTTCCAATACTCCAACGCAGCATCTAACAAAATATAAGAGCCCACAATGTTAGTTTGAATAAAGTCTGCGGGGCCAACGATCGAACGATCGACGTGCGTCTCAGCAGCCAGATGCATGATAATGTCGGGCTTGAAATCTAAAAGCGCCGATAACATTGCAGAACGATTACAAATGTCTTCACACAAGAACTGATAACGCGGATTCTTTGCCACTGGCACAAGACCAAGGAGATTGCCTGCATATGTGAGTTTATCGACTACTAGAACGTTCACGTCAGGTGATCTTGTCAGCTGCCGAACTACAGCCGAACCAATGAACCCCGCGCCGCCTGTGATAAGATAGCGCAAACTCACTGTGCGCTCACAAATGGTGAACAGATGCTCTTCAAATGCGGCAGGCCCGCGTCTTTGCTAGATGTACTTAGTTTGTCTCTTGAAAAAGGCCACTTGATGTTGATGTCTGGATCGTCCCAAGCGATACCAGCATCCAGACCAGCCGAATAGTAATTATCAACCTTATAAAAAACTTCGGTGTCAGCTTCCATTGTGCAATATCCATGCGCAAATCCGCGGGGAACGAAGAGCTGTTCGCCGCCGATTGCTGTCAACACCGCGCTGCACCAGGTCCCGTAACTTCTGCTGTCTGTTCTGAGATCAACGACAACGTCGAAAATGGATCCGCGAACTACGCGCACGAGCTTCGCTTGGGCCAGAGGAGGCAACTGAAAATGGAGTCCTCGGATTATGCCAGATAACTTTGATACTGCTTGGTTGTCTTGAACAAAGCGGCAATATATTCCGATCTCTTCAAATCGTTTTACATTATAGACTTCCGAAAAATGCCCTCGGCTATCGAAAAGCTTATGGGTGTGAATAATACCGACTCCATTAATGGCGAGCGGTTCGAAAGTAAATTTCGTCATGAGCCTGAACCACTGGAGTGGTGAGTTGTGTCTCTGCGACATACTGCGTGTTGCATGAAATAAAACCAAATCGGAGCTCTTTCACAAAATCCACCAATCGTGGCGGACCTGCGGATACCTCTAGAACCTTGGCTTCGTGGCTAATGAACGAACCGCCGAGTAGCGTCCATCACTACAAGTCCTAAGGCCAAGATAAATGTAGGAGCCCAAAACAGAAATGTGGGATCGAGGAGATTACTGCTAAAGTCATCATAATAGGCCACACGCGCTAGTTCAATGCTATGAGCAAGCGGGTTATAATATACTATTTCCCTAACTAGGTTGGGCAACATATCGGGAAGGTAAAAGGCCGCTGACCCGCCCCAAAACAGTGCTCGTAATAGACTTCCAGCGTAGGCGAGCGGTGGCCACAACACACAAACCGATGCGATTAGGACGCCAAAAGAAATGCCGAAATATAGCGCCGAAGCAAAGGCGACAAGAACCAGAGGGAAATCATGAGGCGAAAACTCAACACCGAACAACAACATGGCAACGATAACATTAACGCAGACAACGCATGCTCCCAATATTTCCAGCGCACACCTCGCAATCAATATGTCAATAAGTTTTACGCGAGGAAAATATAGCAATGGCTTGTTGTCTAAAGTCGATCGAACAATTTGTAGATATGGATACGCAAAAACAACATAACAAAGGACGCCAAGTGAGAAGAATGTGATCGGATCATTTCCTAAGGGCGCAGACCGACCTAGGATTTTGTAGATTATGACAAGCAAGGCCAAATGAGCAAACGGAAGTCCTTGAGCCAAGAAAAAACCGGCTGCGGAACGACCAAATCGGGTTTTCATATCGCGGATTATTAAGGCTCCCACAACCTGCGTCATTATCCTAAAACGCTGACCGGATGTATTCGGCTGTCTTATGCGATCGAACTCGAAATTTGAATCGGCGGTCATATATGTCGCTTTCCGGTAAGCAGATCGTGTTGCAGATTGCCCACTATGCACGGCATAGATAGTAATCGCCGAGCGAAATCAATAATTTGCATGCGCTGCACTCTTTGGCTACACTTTTCGCAACACCCTTCAAATGCTTGGCGACAAGCATGTGCAGAATTATCGCGTCTGTTAAGTCACCCGAGGCGATTTATTTTGTGTTCCAGGTGCAAAAGGTAATTAGTTATGCGGTGCGACAATATACGCAGGTACAGATAAAATGATCCAGCTCTTCAAAGGATGGAAACACAATTCGATCTGGATAGAAGAAGCGGCCAGACTATTAGGGCGTCACGATCTGTTTGACATAAAGCTGGATATGGGAGACGTGGATAAATCTCGACCACTCCTTTTTCCGATCCACGCAGGTGGCATGTGGAACTTTTCGCCTTCAACCAAAGAGTTCGATGTATTCGATCGGTCCGTGAGGGGGGCAGAGAACTATTTGGGGGCGGAGAATACGTTTTTATGTTTGGACATATCGGGGGAAGGTTTTCCAATTGATGATGCCACACTACGAAATTTGCATAAGGAGTTAGGAAACTTTCATCTAAATCCAAAACGTGTAATTGTTTTCACGAGCTCTGTCGATGCGCCGAGAGATTATAATGAGTGGTGCCATTCCACGGGCACTGCTCCGGCATTTGAACCCGTTCCCCTGCAGGTGCAGCTATACTTTTACGCCGGCCAATACCAAAATCATCGAAAACACGTTGAGGCTGTTTTTTATGACTCGTTGAAGTCGTTAACCTGCCCAAACCCACGTAAGCACAAATTTCTAACGCTAAATTATACGCCGCGGCCGAATCGGTATGCAGTCGTGCTGAACCTGATAGCAGGAAATCATGTCAAAGACGGACTGATATCTTTTCATGGGCCGAAAGTGGATAATGCCAGCCCAATAGATAATATGTCGTCTTACGATAGTGAAAATGCGGTGCTCGACATGTTGGCTCACCTAGAACTGGATCCAACCACTCTCAAACAAATAGGTACGCTTCATTCGTTGGCGCCACTTATTGTGGATGAGAGATCTTCTCGTACGGACTACGCGTATGCTGTGCCGGACCCGTTCCCTTATTTGAATTCTTACTTGAGTATTGTCACAGAGTCTGACTATACTGCAGCGTCCGGCCTTCGAATAACGGAAAAAGTGCTGAAGGCGATTGCAAATTGTCATCCATTTATCTTGGTAGGCGCAGCTGGATCATTGGCGCTTTTAAAGAGTTTGGGTTTTAAGACCTTCGCTCCGATTTTTGATGAAAGCTATGATCTCGAGCCGTCGCCGCCTAAAAGAATGCGGATGGTGCTTGCGGAGATAGACAGAGTTTTATCCCTTCCGCTGAACGAAATTCGTATTATGTACGAGCAGCTTTGGTCGGTGGTTTTGCATAATTTCACGTTATTTCATTTCGGAAGCGGTCAAGCGCTATTACAGGATCCGGCGTTTAAATTCGCTACTGGTAAGTAGGAGCGGGGGTAGGTGAGTAGAAAATCGTTTTTGCAGCCGCCAATGCCCTGTCTTCTGTAACTCACGCCTAGGTCCAGGTTATTTTAGCAGTGACCTCTTGAAAAAATTAGAAGAAATAGAAATCGAATTGAATAGTTTGCACAATCGCGCACGAGAATTATTGCGCCAATGGGAATTGGAGGCAAATCAGCCATATATAAGCTGGGCGCAGCAGTTGCGCGCCGATAATATTAAAGAATGTAACCTTTTTATAAGTAGAGAAGAGCTGTTGAGTGCGTTGCCTGAAAACAGTATCGGCGCGGAAGTCGGGGTAGCTCAAGGAGAATTTTCCCTACGCATTATGGAAATTGTCCACCCGCGAATGTTGCATCTCATCGATTCCGAGCAGATTAGCAACATGAGAATCCGACCGTATATTGACAGCCAGAATATTAAAATTCATCGCGGGGATTCCGGGACGGTCCTTTCTAAATTTGAAAATAATTATTTTGATTGGGTATATATTGACGCCGATCATACTCTGGAGGGCGTTAAAAGAGATATTGTAGCTGCTAAAGATAAGTTGGTCGACGGAGGATTGCTCATTTTCAATGATTATACATGCTGGTCACCATTGGAATACCTGCGCTACGGCGTCATGCAAGCGGTAAACGAATTTATAATCGACGAAGGTTGGCGGGTCGTGCATTTTGCGTTACATCCACTCGGTTACCACGACATTGCCATTCGAAAGCCCGATAAAGCTTCGGTTGCAGGTAATTTGGGCGTACCTAAGAGCGGCAGCTGAGACTGGAGCTCAACGGGGCTGTGCAATCACCTGCAGAGCCCTTTGCACGACAGTGTCGAGGTGCCTTCTAGCGAATAGTGCCCCAGCCAAGCTGTTGAACTACTATCTAACACGACACTGTAGTTATAGAATTGGACTCCTAAAATATTTAGGCCCGAGACGTTAGACCACGTCGTCGACGACGAATTGGAAAGGGTCAGAGCCGAAAGAGTGATTCCCGAGTTAGATCCGAAGAACATCAAATTCCCGGCGGGCCCACTACCTTCAACGTCACCACTAAGGATAATAGAGTTGCCGTTAGTGAGTGATATTCCACCCCAACTTCCTTCGATATCGACGTGGGCTCGCATCCCACCGCCTCTTCCAATCTCTAGCGCGAAGCATCGGGCTACATTGCCAGCTGAGAAAATATAAAGACTGCGGATATCGCCCGCGTTTGCGCTGTTGTCGTCGGAAAACCTAACGCCAGTGCATTTAGTATTCGAAACTGTCATGTTGTCTAAAACGGGTGCATAATCGGCCTTTTCGAAATCGAGCCCTACATAAGTTCCGTCTATTTGAATATTCCTTAGTATCGAGCCTCCTCTGTTACGGATTTTGATCCCGACGTTTCCGACGTTCGCGGTTCGAGGTGCGCGAACACTGAAGTCCTCCAAGATAACGTTAGACGACTGATAGATATCCGAGCCGATGTCGAAAATAGGGACTGCCGCCGTGTTGTCATTAAAGAATACAGTTTGACCTGGCCCATCTCCCTTAATCCGCAAAGTTGAGGGATTGCCTGCCAAGTTGCTAGTGAGGCTCTGTATACTGTTGATCGTACGGTATGTGCCCGCAGGCGCATAGCATGGCACTTGCCCGTCTCGAGAACAGGCACTCAGCCATCGCACAATGGCGGCGTCGTTATTGGCGGTGGCCGTATCATCGGTGCCGGTAAAATCGCGCAAAGAGACACCACCACCGGAGGTCCTCGATATAGGGATCGCGTATTTAGGCAATTGATTTGATGAGAGAGTTACGACCAGCAAAGCCAACGTGGACAGCACAATCGAGAAGCCGCTCGCACACAGAGCCAAAATACTCGACGAACGAAAGATTTTCATAGAAAACCCTCTCCTAGAGACTAAATGGCGGCGCATTAATCACGCGAGACAAGGTTCGTAGAAGAACGCTCATTGCAACGGGTACGATAATATGATTGCATCGTTCGCATAACGGGGAGCTTCGGCTGTGTCTAACTTGTCCGCTATCAAATATACCTACGATATTTCTTTGATTTTGAATTTGCATGACGAAGCTCGTTTTCTCCGCCGTACCATGATGTCTATCATTGAAGCGGTCCAGTACGCTCGAGGGCAGAAAATATCGATTGAGCTGGTGGTCGTTTTAGACAAACCAGATCAGGCAACAAAATCGTGGGTCACGAGCAATTCGTTCCAGGAATTTGATGGCTATAAAATTGTAACGGTTAATAACGGCTCGCTAGGGCTGTCTCGCCGAGACGGTGTGTCTCACGCCAGTGGTGAATTTATAGCGACTTGCGATGCAGATGATCTCGTTTCTTATAACATGTTCTCAGAGCTCTATTTCTCTGCCAAGTCCACAAATAGGCCCGCGGTTGTCGTTCCTCAATATCTATATGCCTTCGGAGACAAATTTCATCTCGTTGAGTATTTTGGAACAGACAAAGTTTCGAAACTGGCATTCTTTAGTGGGCACCCATATATATCTCGAATATTTGCAAGTGCAGAATTGTTTGCCAAAATCTCGTATGTGGATGCTGCTGTTGCTTCTGGATTTGCTTACGAGGATTGGCACTTTAACTGCGAGGCGCTCTCCTTAGGTTGGGAGTTTATCTCAGCCAAGGATACCGTTTTCTTTTATCGCCAAAGACCGAACAGTTTGCTGCAGTTGTCGAACGAGCGTTCAACAAAACAAACACCTTACTCCTCATATTTTGACCCGGTCAATTACCTACGCGTATGCACGTCTCACTATAGTTATTGGGTCGACGGCGAGATTTACTCAAAGCAACCGGAGGAAGTGAGAGAGCGGTTTCGAAATAACGCGGTATGCATAGAGCTGCTACACGCGGCTAGCTCCATTGAACCTGCGATTGATTATGCAAAATTAAACAATGTAACTGCTTTCACAAACTTAGACATACCAGCGCGAGCAGGCGCGGCGTATTTTAGGTTATGCAAACAGTTGAACGGCAATAACTTCACTGATGTCGTCTTGTTACCGTTCGTAACAACGGGTGGAGGCGAAAAATATATTTTGGATGTTCTAAATGGTATCGCCGAGCTGGAGCCTGAACGTAATTTTTTGATCTTGACCGGCGAGAGAATTGTTCAACATTCGTGGCTTGATAAGCTGCCCCCCAATTCTTTGTTCATCGATCTTTATCGAGCTTGCGAGGGAATGGGGTCAGAGGTCATAGAGTTAATGACGTTGCGCGTCATTCAATCTGTAGCGCCGCAAGCAAGAATTTTCCTAAAGAGCTCAACATACGCAGTATCATTTTTTAAGAAATATGCGAAGGTTCTAATCCAACATCATATTGTATATTTCCGGTTTTTGGATCCTGTAACATTTGAACGGGGGCACTTGTGGACAAGCGGGTTTGATTTCGACTTCTTGTCAGAATATGGAAGTCACTTTGAATTAATCCTTACAGATAATGAGACTATAGCGGCAAGAGATAGGAACCTCCTCGATACCTTAGCTCCAAAAATCCGCTGCTTATATGCACACACTGATATTTTGCCTGATGAAGAATTGAATTTAGCGCGCAAACCAACAGGTCGCCTTTTATGGGCTTCGCGTCTCGATCTGCAAAAAAGACCTCATCTAATTATCGCCATTGCCAGGCGACTCGCATCACGGAACGTGAAGGTCAAAATAGACGTCTATGGCGACGCGATACTCGATAAATTCAACGTCGTTGAACTGAAAAAGTCAGACGTCATATCATATAAAGGACCTTTCTCTAGCTTTGAAGAGTTGCAGCCGGCGAAGTACGACGGATTTCTATACACATCGGCCTTTGATGGCCTTCCTAATGTCCTTTTGGAGGCGCTTGCGTCGGGGCTAACGCCAATTGCAGCTAACGTCGGTGGTATTGCTGAGTTGATCACCGCCGAGAATGGCTTTCTGATCGACGATTTCGACGAAGACAAATTGATCGATGGTTACGTCGACGCAATCTGTCAGTTGTATGCTGATAAAGAGGCGGTCAATAAACTTAGAATAAGCGGACTGAAATTGGTGAGAGAGCGTCATTCCAAGCGGGTCTTTTTAGAGAAATTGAGAGATATTTTTGATATTGGAGAAATCCGACGACCGGCCTGCTGAACACAATTGTCAGGGAAACCAGAATGCATAGCGAAAGCAAAAAAGATTTCCCCGCTCATTCGAAAGGGTTGGGAGATGTGAGGACTCCATCCGCAAGTTATTTGTCCAGCGAGATTCAAACGAATAGAGCTGAGAATCAAAAGTTACGACAGCGCGTTTTATACTATGCGGCTGAGGTATCTATTCTAGCGGCTGCGATCGACCCCCTTAGGCAGGGATTAGAGGAATGTGAAAAGGCGAGGGACGGGTGGTATGTGCCCGAACTCTCACGTTTATCAGAAATAGTGGAACGCGCGGAACACGTAAAAAGGACTTGGTACGAGCCGCAGTTGATCGCCAGGGCGAGTAAGATTCAGGTGCTCGAGCAGCAGATTAGCCATCTGAGATATATAGAAGGGAGCATGGTCTTTCGGCTAATAAACAAATGGGTCACGTGGCGTGAGCGGTTTTCCTACGAATTCCAAAGAAGAGTAATCGAGGACTCGGAGTTGTTCGACAAGGATTGGTATGCGAGCTCTTATCCCGATATTCAAAGCTTCAAGGCTGGCGGAATTCAGCACTACATCCGATTTGGTTGGAGAGAAGGAAGAAATCCATCGGCGGCCTTCGATACCAAATGGTACCTAGCAACCTATCCTGATGTTGCGAGAGCCAATGTTAACCCCCTAGTCCATTTCATTAGGTCAGGGGCCGGGGAGGGAAGAAGTGGCAGAGGAGCTTAGAGGTCGGCAGCCGACATTATAGGTAATCAGACACTGAATGTTGGTGTAATGGAGATTGACTTTGTGAGCTGCGCTGGTGATCTGAAGCCCAGATTAGGCATCAGTTACGATGATTATGTCCGCTCGCAGCATCGCGCGATTAACGAGTTAGTGAACGGTAACGAGCTCTCGCGCCCAGTTCTAATGTTTTCAACTGAGCGAAAAATAAATCATCAAGAAATGAACGTTGGTGGATTTGCCGACCGTATAAAAGGCGCCCTGTCTGGTTATCTATTCGGCCTACTAACAAATCGTTCGTATTTTATCCGATGGGAACGCCCAATACCGCTGCGGCGAGACTTCAAGCAACGAAAATTGTTATGGCAAATAACGCCCGACGTAGAAAGGGCGCTTGCTAAGCTAGAAATGAATACGGTGGACCTAATTGACATTGAATTAGATGGAGCCAGGCGATCTTCATTTGAGCAGCAGCTCCATTCCTTAGCGTTTCTTCCTAAAGATCGGCACGTTCGTCTGCATACTAATAGCTTTATGTTTAACCAGATGATTGTCGGAGGTCATGGGCAGGAACTAGCTGCGATGGGGGTAGAAATGACAAAAGAAAGTCTTTGCTTCCAATCGTGCTTTAATAGGCTCTTTGAATACAATCCTGACGGTTCTACGGCGATCCGATATCAAAGGTTTATGTCTTGGAAGGGGCGTCAAAGTCAGGTTGTTGGCTTGCAAATACGCACTGGCGGGGACGGCGATTGGAACGATCCGGAAATGTTCTCCAAGCTTAGGTGGGAGATCGCGGCGGAAGCCGTCGAGAATTTCGTGCGCTTAAATCGGCTCGGAAACGTGGGGGTTTTCATTACGACTGATAGCGACGAGATAAAATCCAAAATCGCCGAGAGGTTGAGCAGAAAATTGGACGTCTTTTATTTCTTAGATAGAGCCCTGCACCTCGAACGATCGGCTGAAAATGAAACTCGCGAACGCGCACCCGTGGTAGCGTTGGAGAATTCATTGCTGTCTGAATGCGATTTTATCGTCGTCGGAAAGGGCGGGTTTGGAACGATCGCAGCATGGAGAAAAGGTCGAGATCCAGATGTTATTTTTGTATAGATATCCGTCTGTGTCAGGATCTTCCGGCAAATTTATGAATTAGGAGTGATGAGTATATGGGGCGCGCGCTGTGGAGGTATATTATCGATAGCGATTTTCGCCTTTTGTACCGGTCTAAACTTTTTGACGTTGGCTGGTATTTATCACAGGGGGTAGAAACGAAGGCGCGGCGGGGATTAGCAGTAACTCATTATTTGAAAACCGGTTCGACACATGGCTTGGATCCGCACCCACTATTCGATACCGCTTGGTATGTGAGCCAATATGGTAGCGTGATCGAGCGGAATAATCCGCTCGTTGATTACCTTCGCAATGGTGCGTTCGTCGGACGGAACCCCAACCCTTGGTTCGATAGCGAATGGTATCTGTCGCAGTATTATATGCTGATGGAGCCAGGATGTGATCCGTTAACTGACTACATCAATACCGGTTGGAAGAGCGCCCGCAATCCACATCCAAACTTTGATACGAGATGGTATTTGAGCAATTATATAGATGTAGCGAAGGCCGGTTACGAGCCTCTAAGTCATTTTCTATGCTCTGGGCAAGCGGAGGGCCGACGATCGGCAGGACCTGAGCGCGCCGTCGCCGTAATTAGTCCGCCTCGAACTACATCTAGTGACCCACGCCATGTTTGCCGCGACTTCAATTTTATGTCCTCCGGACTAGCACGTCGAGTGATAAGCATTCGCGGTTTGCCTGAAGAGTTCGACGACTGCGCAACGTATGTATATACCGACGCCAAAAAGATTATAGAAGAACAGCAGATTGAGCGGGTCGTTGACATTGGGGTCCGAGGACAGCCTAAAGCTGCAGAGTCTATTTATGAGACTGGCGCCGAAATTTGGCTGGCAGGTAAAAGTGATCAAAAACCTTTACGTCCGAGTGCGCGGAAGATGGAGGTGAACATAGAGGACATTAATGATCTCGAGCGTTTCGAGTCCTCGTTAACGAACGTCCCAACATTATTGATAATCAGATACGCGCTCGAATTGGTCCAAGATCCACGCCCGTTGCTTAGGACGTTGAGGCGGATACTTCGCCAGCATCCTGCAAACAGACTTCTTTTTACCACGCTGCAGGGAAACAGTAGTGGCGCATATGGTCTCAGCCCAGAGTTACTCGCGAATTTTGTACGATTCTGGTCGGCTGATGAATTCGCTCAACTAATAACAGCGTCTGGTTTCGAATTAATTTGTCAGGAAGTTGTCACCTCGTTTCAAATTGCCTCGGTTGTGTCACAGCTAAGTTGCGCCGACAGCAGTTACCAAGCCTTTTTAAAAAGGTCCGGCTTGCCAAATAGTGGGCTTCACTTGGTCTTGACTACCGAACATGCCTTGACGGAAAGCAGTTCGGGAATCGGGAGCTTGCATCACCGGCGATTAGATATCGGCATTCCGCACATTATCCTATATTGCGGCAATAAAGGATTGCCACTGCGCTGGTTTGAATTCGTAAGCAATCATGGATGGCTTCATATTGCCGATTTATGTGGGCGCGGTTGGCAGAAGAAAAACAATATTGCGTCGGTTGCTCCCGACGATGTCCTGGATGCAGTTCTGCAAGCAATATTTATCTATGACGAAATAGCGATCATCGAATATCAGGACTTTCTTGGAGTTGGATCCCGTATCGCACAGGCTAAAAGAGCCGGAATGATACCTCAATCCATAACGGTGTTTGCGTACGCCCATGGGACGCATTTCTATTTGGATCTGGCCGAGGGGAGCTTGCCAAAATCCAGTAACTTGCTCACCGAGGCCTACGAAAGAGTTGGTCTAGAGCAGGCGGATTGTGTTGTGTTTCCGTCCAAGTATCTCAAAAGTGTGATTGTGGACATTCAGGGTCTCGCGTTGCGAGCCGAGCGCGTCCAACCATATCCGCTACGTTTTGAGCCGCAGAAAAACATCGTAAGTCAGATGAGGACTATCGATACTTTGATATTTTATGGACGGCAATCGGTCAGAAAAGGATACGAAGACTTCTGTCAAGCGTTGATCAAATTATGCACGGCACCCGAGTACAATAGCTTTCGACTGCAGCTGAAAACTGTAATCATGATGGGAGTCGAGAAGCTGGATAGCCGGCTGTCGTCGCTTGAAGGTTTGACAATTCGATGCGGTATTTACGCATACTCTGAAGCAATATCTATTTTATGCCAATCAGCAAATCGTTCGGTTGTGGTTCTACCCTACAAAGGTGACAATCAACCTCTATCATTGTTCGAGACGGTCGAGTGCGGCGCTGACTGGATCGCCTATAGTGCTGGTGGAATACCAGAGTTAATCCCAAATGAACTAGCCCCGGAGTTATTGTGCGAACCGGGAGTGGAAACGCTGGCGGCGGCAATTAATAGAGTTTTTGCCCGAACGCTAGATGCAAGACGGGACATTAAGCTTCAGACCTTGCTCCATTTTTCAGATTTGACTCGCCGTTGGGTCGATGATTATCGAACCATGATAAAAGAGTTTCTAGAAGCACGTTCGGAGTTTTATAAAACGCGCTCCGACATAACTGTTATCGTTCCTAATTTTAATGGGCCTGCCCGGTTTTTTGATGATCTTAAGTTTGGATTAGTAAACTCATACTTTGCTCCTGCGCGAACAATAATAGTTGATGATGGTTCGACGGTTGAGAATCTTGAGGTCGCGAGGCGCGCAGCTGTATCTATCCCGAACTGTACGGTCCATCCCACGTCACACGGCGGATTGTCCGCTGCGCGAAACATCGGCTTGGCGCTTACTAATTCTCCTTTGGTATGCTTCCATGATAATGACAATATTGTTTGTAATCAATTCCTCGATGTCGCGGAAACCATTCTCACTCAAAATCCAGATGTAGCAGTTGTGACGAGTTGGAATACTTATTTCCGCGACGGCTCAAACTGGACGCTCGAAGACTATGAGAGCTCGTCATATCGTCCAATCGGACAGGACATGGGATTGGGATTGAGCGACAATATTTTTGGCGATGCGCTCGCTTTATATCGAACCGATGTGCTGAAAGCGTTCGGAGGGTGGGATGAGAGCACAGAAGCGATGTGGGAGGATTGGGAGCTTTTTGTCCGCTTGACCTCCGCGGGTTACCGGATATGGGTGATACCTACGGAACTATTTCTTTATCGGCAAAGCGAAGCTTCGATGAGCCGGAAGTATAGTAGATTCTGTGGTGGACTTAGGTTGCAAAGCGCATTTCCCAACTTACCGAAGGCGGAGGCTATCAGCTTGAGTCGCGCAATGCTCTCGCAATCGAAGTCGCTCTGAAGCACTAACATTGCCATCGCCGACCCTTTCTAAGAAACTGCTACTGGCATGACTTACCCCGAGCTCAATGCGAAATCGTATCGGCTCGTCGCTAGCAAGCTCTTTGGCGGCTGGCGGAGGGCCCGTCCTGCCGTCATATCCGAGCAAACTAAGACCACCGAACCAAGGCGGTCCAAGTGGATTTGGATTTCATTCTCTTTAGTCGTGCTTTTTCCGGCAATTACAGCTTCATTTTATTATGCATTATTTGCAAGCCCCCAGTATGAGGCCATTTCGCGATTTGTCATTCGTGGTTCAACGCAACGGATGCCCGTGCAAGGCCTATCATTCGGATCGAGCGCGCTCGCACAGTTCGTGAAGTTAAATAACAGTCAGGAGGGAGCTATTATCTCTCGATATATTCGATCGGAAGGTATGGTCGAATATCTTTCGAACAACCTAGACTTGCTGGAAGTTTATGGGAGATCGGAGATCGACTATTTGTCGAGGCTTCGTAGCTTTCGTTCGTCAGAAAATGCGACTGCGTATTGGTTGAAAATGGTTTCTATAGATGTGGATGTACTCTCCGGCATTTATTCGCTCAGGACGCGTGCGTTTTCGGAAGCAGATGCGCTTCATGTTATGTCGCTTGCCCTTTTGGGCAGTGAGACCTTGGTGAATAATATGCTAGGGGATTTTCGTAACAGGGTGCTGTCGAATTCTGAAATTGAACTTCGACAAAGCATTACCGAAGCTGCTGTCGCGAGAAGGGCGCTAGGTGAGCTTAGAGGTGGTGAGAGATTACTAGATGCAGAAGAGTCAGCCAGAGGCTTGCTAAAGACTGAGTCACGGTTGCGTCAGCAAAAAATCGAAATCGAAACTGAGCTGACAATACTTCGAAATAATCTTACAGATGACTCTCCGGTAATTAAGGAAGCATCCGGCCGGCTGCGAAAAATAGAAAGCCAGATACAGGAAGTTCGCGACGAACTGACCATATCCTCTGATCGAAGGGCGTCGATTTCGAACGCAATTGGCATTTATGAGCGTCGTAAGTTTGACGTTCAAGTTGCAGATTCCAAACAAGATTTCGCAGACCGTCTGTTAAACAATGCGCGACGAGAATCTGAACTTCGGCATATTTATTTGGAGGTTTTTGAAGCACCGACAGCCTCTGCGGTTAATAGGCGTGGCTCGATAGGATGGGCAATTATCCGAATATTTGGGGCCCTTCTTGTGCTATGGTTGATCGGCATTCTTCTGCTATGGCGTGTACTTGAACACTCAGATTGACCCTCAATCGGGTGGTCCGATGGGCAGATCAGATAAGTTTGTTGCGATACGTGCTTTCGCCAAGAGGGCGCCATCATTCAGGCTGTTGCTCGGCGACGCGCACGCATATGCTCAAAAGGACCGCTTGATTACGTTGCGGCACCTTTCCATTGGTGCTTTCGTGCTGGTTGTGGTCGTACCAACACTCATCACGGTAGCTTATTTCGGGTTTTTAGCGTCCGCACAATATCAATCGGAATCTAGATTCGCGATTCGATCTCTACGTGACAGAACGCTCGCGGGGGACATAGGTTTAGCGAAGCCGGCACCCAGCTTGGCGTCGGAATATGGCAAGTTTGGCACGGGCGGCAAAGACTCCAATTCAAATCTTGGATCTTCACAAGTTGCAGCAGTTTCGCAGGTTGCCTCATCGACTCCCAAGGGGGCGGAGGATCGCCAGATTGCAGTTGATGCCTACGTCGTTGCAAATTTTATACTTAGTCGCAATTTAGTAAATGCACTTAATCAAGATCGCATGTTGGAGGATTTCTATTCAGCTGCCGAGATTGATCAAATTTCCCGCCTGCCGCGCTCGGGCTCGTCGACGGCACTTTGGTCGTACTGGCGTGGAAAGGTCACGCCAAGCATCGATACCGTATCCGGCATAGTTACACTCAGAGTCGTAGCATTTCGGCCGCGGGACGCGCGTATTATTGCCGAAAATGTAATTCGGCTCACCAGCGATATGGTGAATAACTATTCCCTACGAATGCGACAGGACATACTCAAGAGCGCACAAAGATCACTTACGGAAGCGTCAGATCTATACGAAAAATCCTTAGAGTCGCTCGGAAGCTTTCGCAGCCTCCAGGCTTCCATCAGTCCTATTGAGAGTTCGAACAATGTGATGACATCGCTGCTTGAACTGGAAACGGAGCGTGCGCGAGTCGAGCGCGACCAGTGGGTGACCAGCAAACTAACCTCGCCCGGTTCAATACCATCTCAAACATACAGCGACCGGGTGTCTTCACTCACACAGCAAATAGAGAAACTACGGTCGGAACTAACCGAGCAAACTAACGATGCTAAGAGCGCAAGCGTTGCGATTGGAAAATATCGTGATCTCGAATTAGAACGCCAATTCGCGGAACGATCCTACTTGACCGCCCAAACTGCCTTTGAGCAAGCCCGGCTTGAAGCTGATTATAAAGGCGTGGCGTTAGCTGTCTTCCAAGCGCCTACGTCCCCGGAGGCACCCGCGTTTCCGAGGCGCTTGGTCAACTCATGCCTTGTGGCAGGCATTGGACTTATTATCTGGTCCATTCTTCGGCTAGCGCTTGCTACTCTGGAAGAATACCTAATACTAAGAACCGGGACGGCGGTACCAAGCCGGCGGCCAATAATCTAGGAGTGCTTTAGCCGCCGAGCGTTCCGGGACCTTATAACCAAGCGCGAACGTTTGCTCCGAAGCTGCGAGAAATCATGTTCGTATTACGAAATGCTCAGAGCATTGGTTCTCGCTGGATTCAAGCTATTCAGGACCATGCGCGATCTTGCCTGGAGATCATGTCACGAGCGTGGGTCATCAATCGCCAAATTTCATGGGACTACGATTCGTACTGCTGGCGCAAAAGAGTTGATATAGCTGCATGGATTAATACAATACGCACTTGGCTTGTCGGCCTGTGTGAATCGAAGCGCGAAATAATATATTCCGTTAATATCCCAAAGAAAATTGCTCCATCGAATCCGGCGATTATTCATGTGATTCCCAACGTATTTATGGGAGGATCCACTCAGCTTGTCGTGGACTTACACAACCACCTGGGCACTCAGTATTCGATGGAAGTTGTCACTTCCGCCTCGCCACACAATGCTCAACATCAAGGGATGGTGATACATCGGCAAGCCCAAGCCGACCCGAATAAACTTGCTTCGTTATTGCAGCTGCGAAAGCCAGACTTTGTTCATCTTCACTACTGGGGTGGAAGCGATGATCCCTGGTACCGGGCGTTTTTCGAAGCCGCAGGTGCTCTCAATATAACGGTCCTTCAAAATGTGAACACGCCAGTATCGCCATTCAATCACAGAACTGTGGCGATGAATGTCTTCGTGTCGAAAACAATTCGAACGCTAGATGACGCGGCTAACAAACCTGGGCGGGTAATCTACCCTGGTATCGATCTAAATCATTTTCGACCGGGGGCATTTGATGTTCATGCTTCGGATTCGATTGGAATGGTCTACCGCTTGGAACCGGACAAACTCAATCTCCAATCGATCGAACCTTTTATAGAGATCGTGAAAAAGCGTCCCAAGACCCGAGCCTATATTATAGGAGACGGGCAGCTATTTGCGCCGTTTGTGAGGCGAGTCAAATCAGCGGGAACTTTCAGCAATATTGTATTTACCGGTGCGGTTTCCTATTCCAGACTTCCGAAATTCTACAAGCAATTTAAGGTATTTGTCTCGCCGGTGTGGCAGGAAAGCTTTGGACAGGTGACACCTTTTGCTATGGCCATGGGGCTGGGTGTTGCAGGGAATAGAGTGGGTGCTCTCCCAGAGATCCTTGGAGGGCATGAGACATTGGGAGTTGATATAGATGACACAGTACAAAGAACTATCGAACTATTAGATAATAAAATGTGGTTGGCGGAAGTCGGCGAGCTAAATCGAAAACGCGCGGTGCGAATGTTTTCAATGAGTTCGATGATCGATAGTTATGGGGCCCTTTATTCAGATCTCTCCGGCACTGGAAGGAAGCGATATCGATAACCGATATGAACGGTTATCAGGGAATATATGCTGAAGAAAAATGACCACGAGATTAGATCATATTTTGCGGAAAAAGCTAAAACCGGTGAATTATTAAATGTCTGTGCTTGTAATAGGGGGCTCCGGATTCATTGGGCGCGCGTTGATTCGACGACTCGTTTCCGGTGGGCATGACGTCGTTGCGACAAGCCGGAGTGTTGAATCACGTTTTCGTCTTGAGGGGCTGCGTTGGCAAAATCTCGAGCTCAAATATTTCTCGGACGATTGCGTCGATCTAAGCAGCATCTCCGTTATTTATCACCTCGGCTGGAGTACTGTTCCTTCTATTGCTAATTCTGCGCCTGCCGCCGATCTCGCGGACAATGTTGTCGGGTCGATTCGTCTTTTGGACGTGATCCGACGATCCGAAAGAAATATTCGTCTTATCTTTGCGTCTTCCGGCGGCACTGTTTATGGCCCAACCAGTACAATTCCCGCGCACGAAGATCTCCCACTAATGCCAATAAGTGCCTACGGATTATCCAAGGCCACTGTTGAGCGATACATAGATTTTTATGTGCAGAATTACGCATTGGACGCCATCACGTTGAGGATCGGAAATCCATTCGGCTTCGGGCAAGCATCAAACCGAGCTTTCGGTGCGGTTACAACTTTTTGCGCGAATGCGGTGAGGCGTCGTCCAATTGTTATCTTCGGAGATGGCAAGATTGTGCGCGATTATCTTCATGTGGATGATTTGGTGGATGCATTGATTGCCGCGGCGGCCGCGTCGACCACTTATCGTCATTTCAATATCGGGAGCGGCTCCGGGATCTCCCTAAATGAGATAGTTCGCTTGATCGCTGATATGATCGGACGCCCGCTGAAGGTTGAATATCAGCCGCAACGAGCTTTTGACGTTTCGGTCTCAGTGCTTGCAATTGACCGTGCGACCTTAAATTTAGGCTGGAGACCAAAAATTTCTTTTCGAGAAGGTCTTTCTCGCACGCTTTCAGGAATACAGCAGTTGGATGTTCAGCTGTGAGAGTTGCGCTATACGTTCATTGTTTTTTTCCAGATCATTATCATGGGACCGAGGCGTATACTTTGTCGGTTGCGAAAGGGCTGATAAGTAGAGGACACGAACCTATAGTTGTTACCGCTGTCTTTTACGGCGAAACGCCTCAAGGTCGATTGATTGAAAGAAGGGTCTGGGAAGATATTCAAGTTATCTCAATTGACAAAAATACGATCCCTGTCCGTACCGTCCGTGGAAGTTACGATCACCCAGAAATGGCTCGGATTCATCGTGATATCTTGAGCGAATTGAAGCCGGATATAGTTCACGTCTGTCATCTAATTAATCATACGGCATCTCTACTGGATCAGCTAAAAGAGCTTAACATCCCCACTGTTGCGACGCTCACCGACTTTTTCGGAATCTGCCTTACAAATAAACTCGAAGATGCCGACGGGGCGCTATGCGCAGGCCCGAATGCATCTCGTGTGAACTGTATCTCCTGCTTCCTAAAATCTGCCGATACGCGTAACTCACCTTGGTACGCTAGGTATGCGAGCAAATCTATAACTCGCCCAGTCGTCGCCCGAGCCTTGGCGATGGCATCGAATTTTGGGCAAAACTCTATATTGGGAGCACGGCCGTTAGATATTACGCAAAGACCCGAGAGATTGTCAGAAGCAATGAAGATATATCGCTATGCAATCGCGCCCACTAATTATTTACGAGCCTGTTATCGCGCCAACGGATTTGGTTTTCCAATTAAAGTTAGCCGATTTGGCGTCGATATTCCGCGCCGTCAGAAATCGAGAAGTTCGGAGAAAAATATAATTCGATTTGGGTTTATTGGGCAGATTGCCCCGCACAAAGGTGTCCACCTAATAGTGCGGGCGCTGGCAAAGGCCAACCGCAGTAATGTGTCGCTTCAGATATACGGTGATTTAGGTCAATCACCACCTTACGCAAGCATGCTGCTCTCGGAGGCAGAAGGATTCCAGATTAAATTTCTAGGTACATTCAATTTGGGACAGCTTGCGGACAGGTTGCTGGATATCGACATACTAATCATTCCATCCACTTGGTACGAAAACAGTCCACTCATTCTTCTTCAGGCTTTAGCCACGGGCACGCCTGTCATTGTGTCAGACGTCCCCGGTCTAACGGAATTTGTCGTCGACGGTACCAACGGCCTGGTGGTCAAAAGAGATGATGTGCATTCGCTTATGACTGCGTTGTGCAAGATCGCAGATTCAAAATCTTTATTGGATCAACTGACAGAGGGTGCCCGTTGGGACCGTACAACGGACGACATGATTGATGATGTTATAGATATCTACCATAAGGTACTCGCCAATGGGCGACTTGCATCGTGAATTAGCAGGCGCGTCTTCTAAGTACGACAACATCTTGAAAATCGTGAATGCCTCCAGTCACAACTTTCTCTAGTTCAAAATATTTGGACCAATGTTCAGAAATGTATGATTCCGATATGAACGTTGCTCCATATTCGTATTCATTGGAAGTCAGATGCCCCTGCTGGCGTAAGAAACAAAATCCTGATTTTTCGCTTCTCAGAGAGTCACGAGCCAAATTAAGTCCGCCAACCGGTAGCGATAGCATGTTTAATATGTCTTCCGATGCTTCGGCCCGACGTAAGACTTGATCGCCGGATACGCTGATAAAGAGAAATGCTCCTGGGACGGTTACTCTTCGGAGCTCATCTAGGTAAAAAAGATGGTCAGCTTCATTCATGTGAGTAAAGACAGAAATGCTAATCACTGCATCAAATGTTTCTGAGCAAAATGGCAATGGCATGCGAGGTTCAGTCTTGAAACACTTGACCCAAGGTAGATTATTGCGCACCCAATCAACGTTAGCCTGATCAATGTCGACACCGACGTAGTCGCCTTCAAAGCCCTTGAACATCCGCGCTAACCGTCCAACTCCTATGCCAAAGTCTAAAAGATTTTTAAAACTTGCAATTGGAACGCGGCAATTATCAACGAGCGTACGTAGGAAATCGACGCCGTGCGCGGCGAAGTCGCGCTCGCTTTGAAGCGTAGAAGTCTGTCGCATCAAGTCGGCAGGCGGAAACGGAGCGACTCCGTCGTAGGCTACGATAGATTCAAAGGCAGCGACATGGTTTAAGTGGTACCAGGCGTCTATATCGCCCGTGATACCCAAATTACCAATACGCAAATAATCTGAAGAATGTTTCTCGAATATCGAGCGTACAACCTTGGCGGAATGTTCTCTCGGACGCGCGACGTATATATAGCTGTCCGAAGTAAGAAATTGATCCCTGATTAATTCTTGCTCAGTTTTGAAAATGCTCAGAAGTACATTTGCGCCTTCTTCATTTTCAAACATACTGGTGTCGAGACAACCACTGTGAAGTATCGGCCCCAAAAGTGTCCCTCCGCAGGCCCATCTATTCATGATTTCGAAATTTAGCCCCAGTGTGGTGGCCATAAATTGCGACGCAGGTGCCGAGTTGAACGCGCTATTGTCTTGCGCGCCGGTGATTGGTGCTGATATTCGGTCTCGAACTCGCCACTTTTTCGGCACCATCCCCAGCAAAAGATTGGCCAACTTCAGCTGAGCCTCTGACCATTGAAAATGATTGGGGCCACAATAATCGCTGAAAAAGAATAACCCGCCTGGCTTTAGCGATTGTCTAATACCATCTAAGCAAAAATCTAAGTTCCGAACATTGTGCAGTTGCCCGATGGCGAGTACAGCGTCGTATTTGGTTTTTGTCAAACATTGCGCGTTTAGGTTAATGTCAAAGAAATTGCATCGATCTGCTGCGCGATCCTCAGGAGATATTGAGTGACGTGCGTCAAGTATCGCGGTCGGTGACACATCGAACACGTCAAGTATCACAGAAGGAAAGCTCTTGAGTAACAACTCTGTTCGTAGCTTGTCGTTGCAACCCAATACTGCAACCGAACGAAAGGGGCCGTAGGTTGTCAAAAACCACTCTATTGGCGAGATTTGTGCGTCGCCGCTTACATGAAAATTAAGTGCTGAACGAATCGCAACATAACCCGCGGGTAATGTTTCGGATTCCTGCAATTCGCGAACGGGATGATCCCAGAATAGAGCAGGCTGCAATTCACGATACGCGCGAAATTTGTCATGTAAGCAGCTCGTTAACACGAGAGTTTTCGTAACTTGACTTATTTTATGCGATGCAAGCGCTCTACCGGCGCCACCAGAAGGATAAACTGTAAGACTTGCTTGCAATACGCGACAAAATGGAGAATCGGTCGTTTCGCCCTGAATTGAAGCGGTGTTGGCCAAATCAATAATGGCGCGCCACCCACTGAGATTCCAAATCGGGATTTTTGCCTTCATTGCAAGCCAAAACGACCAGCGCAACAGATCAAGTCTCGTTTTCACTTGAAGTTTTGTTCTCATAACGGCCCGATTATCTTCTCAGTCCTTGTCTACAAAGGACAGCCACGGGCGTCCATCAAAAGAGCATGTCAACAACATTGGGGCGCGAGAATGATAATGATGAAGAAGCAAAACCACACCCTTCGTTGCCTTCTTTGGTCGCCGAGTGTATGAAATCAGCACCATGGGAGACATCTCTCCGGCCGTGGAGTGGTCCCGCCAAGCGCTTCAACTGCGCAGCGAAGCTCTTTCGCGCGAGCTGAGGCTTGCTGCCCGGGTGGCGCGCCGAAATCCGCTCCCACTATTGTATCGAATATCTACCATAGCCCTGGGAAGCGCGCTTATTGTTAGAAAGCGATTCTCAAGGTCATTGGTAGCGAGTTTTGTTCTGCTTGCAGTCGTTCCTTCGTTTTTTTCGATATTATATTTCTCGTTTATTGCGGCAAGCCAGTACAGCTCTGTCGCAAAGTTTGCAGTTCGCTCAGGTGATGCCACCATCGCTGACGCAATGTCCTCAGGTGCCGGCCTCGCATCATTACAGCAAGCGCAGGATACTTTGATTATTGCCGACTATGTCAAGAGCCGTGCGATCGTTGAAGCGTTAGGGCGGAAGTTGAATCTCGTCGCAATCTTTTCATCTCCTCAAATCGATTACCTTTCGAGTTATCGTTCTGACCACTCGATCGAAAATCTGACTAGGTATTGGAGAGGCAAGATTCTGGCTACAGTTGAGTACAATTCCGGAATTGTGACAGTCGAAACTTTTGCTTTTTCACCGGAAGATGCACTTAAGTTAGCCCAGGCCGTAGTTGTGCTGAGCGAAGACTTAATCAATTCAATGTCAAATCGCGCCCAGGCCGATTTGGTATCTCAATCTGAGAAAGAGTTGGAACGTGTCCAAGAACGGCTCCGTCAATCAACACGAACCTTGACTGAGCTAAGAAATAGCGAAGGTTTGATTGATCCTCGACAGCGTGGAGATGCTATCAATAAGCTTATCGATCAAATTAAATCAGATCGACTTAAAATCGAACAGGAAATTACAAGCCTGAGCCGGTCTCTAACGGCAAACTCGCCGCAGCTACAGGTTCTGCGCCTCCGAGTTGAGGCAGCAAATGGTCAGATAGCAGAGCTCGATAAACGATTGACGAATGACAGCAGTGCGAATGTCTCTTCAATTTCAAAGTCGATCAGCAAATTTGACGAAGTTGAACTTGAGCGACAGGTGGCCGAAAGGCAATACTTTCTTGCCTCGACAAACTTGGCTTCGGCCCGCGTAGCTGCAGAACGCCAGAGACAATATCTGACGACATTTGTTCAACCGGTGCTATCCGACGAAGCGTTATACCCAAATCGGATCTTGTTTTCCTTAATGAGCGTCGCCGCGAGCATCGTCTTTTGGGCTGTTTCAACCATTGTTTGGCTGATGCTTCGTAAGAATTTCAAGGCTAGTTTTGGGCAATGATTCTTTTAAATAAAGTAAGCAAAGTCTACCGAACTTGGGGGAGACGGACTGTAGTTCTCGATGAAGTGTCGGTAGCGCTCGATATTAATAAGTCATATGGCGTCCTTGGCGCAAACGGTGCTGGTAAGTCCACTCTTCTCAGATTAATTGCAGGTACGGAACTGCCTACAAGCGGAAAGGTAGAGCGCAGAGGGAGAATCTCGTGGCCACTTGGTTTTGCTGGTGGCTTTCATCCGAAAATGACCGGGCGAGAGAACATCGTTTTCGTTAGCCGGGCATACGGCGCGGATATGCGAAGTACTGTAAGCTTTGTAGACGATTTTTCGGAGCTAGGTAGTTTTCTCGACGCACCAGTTCGAACTTATTCCTCCGGTATGCAGGCTCGCTTGGCTTTTGGTCTATCAATGGCTTTTGACTTTGACTGCTACCTAGTGGATGAAATAACTGCAGTCGGAGACGCTCGTTTTCAAGCTAGGTGTGCACAGGCGTTTGACGAACGAAGCAAAAGAAGTGGAATGATTATGGTTTCCCACAGTATCGGTACAATTAAGCAATATTGTCATCATGGAATTGTAATGTACAATAAAAAACTAACGATTTTTGAATATGTCGACGAAGCAATTGAATTTTATAAGACCCAAGTTTAATATCTATATTCGTCTATTCATCCCGAATTTTTTGTTTCTTTAAGAACTTTATTCCGCGCTGCTACTAACGCTTCAAAAATAGCATGGTCGTAACGAACCAATTCGGATGCGATAGGGGTTTCGCGTAAAACCTGAGCACCTTTTATGATTTTATCTGAGGGCTGTGACGCAATCGTAGGTGCAGGAGTCATTTGGTCAATAGTTGTGCCTATGCACTGCATAAAATCCGAAACATCCGACCGCACACCTACGATATCGAATAAAGACAACGTATCCAACGAAATAGCCACCGCAGCGGGATCCAGATGATCCTGATCGAATCTGGTAGATAGCTGTCTGGCAACTGGATTATACAACACGTTCCGCACATCTTCGGTCATATCGCCGAGGACTTCGCTAACACTTTCTGTGGAAGCCAAATCTAAGGCGGGAAGCTTTGATGAGGCTACCTTTAGCTCTCTGGCAATTCGATTGAAGACTGGCGCGTCTTGACGGTCACGCATCCAGTTTAGAATAAGGATTCTTTCTGCCAGTTCTTCGAATGGATCGCGCAGCAGAATCGAAGTCCGAAATCCCCTATCGCGATAAAGGTAGTCAAACTGCTTTATGAAAAGTCGGCCACTGACAAAGATGGAATCTGAGAACGATATTCCAAAAATAGCTCTAATGGTCTCTTCATTATATTGATCTACGCCTTTATACGGCATCTGGAACCTATCTCCGATCAGATCGGAAATTTTGGCTATCGGCCATATAGAAGTCTCAACATAAAGTAGTCTTTTTTTTACGGACGGCGCGTCTGTCCGTCGATAAAGCAACACCCCGGTGGCAGAGTCTACAATCGAGAGATTTTGCACCGTAGCCAGTTCAGGGAAATTGGATGAGTTTATAACGAATCCGCAGATACCGGTATTATGAAGGCCTTGATCTTTGAGCAGAGGACGGTAGACCGCCGCTTCGACCGCCAAAACGTCACTCCCAGTTAAAACGTGAACGGTTGGCGAAGAATTGGGATTGTCCGGCATCAACCAGCCAATTATGTGAGATCCGGCGTCCTCATCGATGCTAAATAGCATGTTATGCCCTTATCGGCAGGGCTGTTTGTTAGCCAAGATGAGGCCAATGGCTAAACAGTGATAAGCCGGAATGAAAAAAGGGATCATTTCGAACATCTTCCATCCAGCGCCGACTAAAGTACGTTCTTTCTTGCCGGTATAATTCAAATGGGTCTCGCTCGTTTCCTCTGGTCGCCGACTGTACATGAGTAAGTACGGCTTTCGGCGTCCATAGGTTAAACCAACCCTGCTTTGAAATTCTAAGACAGAGATCGATGTCGTTTAGATCAACCGGAAGGTTTTCGGCATCGAACCCTCCAACCGCTTCAAACTTGGTCCGCTGCAGAACGATGCAGGCCGCAGTTACGGCAAAGCTCTCACGCGTGACCTCGAGTTGGTGCATATATCCCGCTTCCGAAATCTGGGAGCGACGATAAATGTGCCCGGCGATACCCCCCATCCCTAGCACCACCCCAGCGTGCTGAATGCGTTCGTCTGGGAACAACAACTTAGCTCCAACTACACCAACACGTGGTTGCCTCGCTAATCTCACCATTTCCTTAAGCCAACCAGATTCCCTTATTACAATATCATTGTTTAGAAAAGCCAATATAGGTGCCTCGGTGCATTTAGCGCCGTCGTTACAAAGGCTTGAATAGTTGAATGGCCCTGGCCGTGTTAAAATCCTAAATCGCGCGTCCCCCTCAAGCTTCGCCAGATACTCGAGCGAAGTATCTTCGGTGCTACCGTTGTCAACAACAACGACATTCAGGTTTGGGTAGTCGGTTCTCTCGACTATTCCTCGAATGCAGTCTTTCAAAAGTCGAGAGTGATTGCGGGTAGGTATCACAATCGAAACTTCGGGCCAGTCCTCCAATTGATGAATCTGTATGTTTTTTGGCCGAGGTCTTTGCGCGAGGTTCGCGCTGCTGCTGCGGCGTCGATAAAGTATCCTTCTGACATGGCCAATGTAGGCCGGATCAGTGTGGGCAAGAAGTCGATCGATTGCCTCTACTTCAGCACGAAGAAATTCAGCTCCTGTGATATCTTCCCTTTGCATTGCTAAGCGACTTATGCACGTGAGACGACCCAAATAAGGTATCGCTTCGTAAAATGTTGGACTCCAGTCGGGTTTCAGAACGGGAGAGTGAAGTAGACCATTGTCGTCAATGGCGTCCTCGTCTGAGTATTGCAATACAAGGTAGGGCTTCTCCGCGATCTGTTGTGCCATGGCAGAGAGCGCGTATTCACTAAGTTCATCACCCACATGCAAAATGGCCAATCGTTCGTCCTCGCTTGGACGAGGTGCTCCCAAATCGATTTGATTGCATTCGCGAATACGCTCGTCGCTCTGGGCAGCAAGTAGAAAAGTCAATAATTCGGTTGGCTCGGCATCAGCAGTGACCTCTGCATGTAGCGTCCACTTTGGATATGTCTGTGCTTGAAGCGACTGCAACGTATGTTGGAGGCCGCGTGAATTACCGTCGAGAAACATCAGCAGATGAAAGTGAGCGGTCGAATTATTACTGTTTTTTGGTTGATCAAAACTGTTCAGGTCTAACGGTCTTGCTAGTCTTGCGTGCCATTGGTCGTAACAGGAAAGAGGTGTGCCACCGATCGCGTATTTAAGCGCTTGCCACGCCTCCTGCTTGGAATTGAGCAGCTTTGAACGAAGTGCCCAAAACATCCATCCGAAATCAGTTGCAAGCCCTCGGCGCAAAAGGTTGAGCAACGAAACCGGCTCAATAAGGTCTATGCGGAACGAGAAGCGCCCCAAGTGTTTAGTCGGGCTGATTGAAACTGAAACTGTGTCATCGGGCACGCGCCCAATCCATTCGGCGCTACCGAGCAAAGTGCCATTCATAGGTTGAATAAAGATTTTATTGTCGCTGGTTATGAAACGTATCAATGGACGGTCAGGTTCGTCAAAGAAACCGCTTGAATAACGCAGCAATATCCATTTGTGTCGTGTCAAAACGCTAGCGGGTTCTACACGAAGCCAACAAGGGAGAGACACGGCTTCGAATGTTCCGGTGAACGTTTGCGCTCCATTCTCAACCTGCAATATTACTTTGCAGAATTCTGGCATTTCGACTATCCCGTTACTGCAAGAAAGGTTGCATGATTTGGAGATGCGCCTTACTTGGCTTACCAAAATTGTGGCTGTCAAAGTAGCCTTTGGATAGTGTCCACTGTTGACCAGATCGTTCCTGTCTTGCTCGCGGGAGGCGCCGGGATCCGCCTCTGGTTGGCGCTGTTGGCTCAAGTTCAGTGCACAGGCCTCTAACTGCGGCCGGCGACGAAGCGCTGCTACAAGCCGTCCCAGTTGGAAAAGACAGCGCACAGTCAGCCAGGTGCATTTGGCAAAATCTTGGACTGTGGTCGCAGCTGACAGTCAAGTCGCGTTTGCGCCAACTTGGACACGACGGGCGAGTGCAGATGCACCGAGAGCTGCGAACAGGGTCTATTTGGATGTGGGTCTATTGGCGAGAGCCACAGGCTGCTTCGGTTTGGCATTCATCGAGGCCAGAGTTCCATCCGTCAGGACGATAGCGAGGACGCCTCGATGGGACGACGTCGTGGTCGGCGTCACAGGTTGGCTTCTGGTGGATTTAGAGAGGGGCGAAGCGTGCCGACAGGGATAGAGTAGGCCCTGATTCGTTGGCCGCGAAGAATGCATTGGCGGACATATGGCGCCTGAGCCGGAGCGTTTCGACCCAGCAAGGGCGTCATCAGTCCGCGACGCGACCTCAGTAAAAAGGCGGGCTTGGCTTCAGATTTAACTCTAATGCTGCAACCGCCTGGTTGGCGTACCGATAGAGATATACTATTGAGTGCAATAGGTTGAGCCGGCCCATGCCAACTGCTGTGGGGGAGTTTGGCAAGTCGTGAATTCTATACACTACCTGCACGATGACATCGCGGTAACGGGATGGGCCTGCCGGTTGCCGGGGGCTAATTCCGTCTCTGAGCTATGGTCCTTGCTGCTTGAAGGCCGTTGTGCGGTCACCAAGGTTCCCTCGGACCGATTTTCGCTCGAGCGCTTTGGTCATCCCGGCCGTCAGGAGCGGGGCAAGAGCTACACTTGGGCCGCCGGCGTCCTGGATGATGTGTGGGGCTTTGATCCGAGCGTCTTCGGCATCTCCCCGCGGGAAGCCGAACAAATGGACCCGCAGCAGCGCATCCTTCTGCAACTGACCTGGGAGGCATTGGAGGACGCAGGCATCCGGCCGTCTTCGATCGCTGGTGCTGACGTTGGAGTGTTCGTAGGCGCTTCGCAGAGCGACTATGGTCA
>Ga0206909_1033_pt1 | contig 30660 bp, 36 predicted proteins | sample Alteio_BWOrgHeat_76_FD_152943 | JGI IMG/M metagenome (GOLD analysis project Ga0206909, IMG submission 152943) | Enriched cells from forest soil in Barre Woods Harvard Forest LTER site, Petersham, Massachusetts, United States -... | ecosystem: Environmental > Terrestrial > Soil > Temperate forest >...
ATTGTCATTCCAGCGAAGGCTGGAATCCAGGAAATCTATAACTAAGTCCACTTTACTTTTTCAAGCATTTCATGCTTAAAAAAGAGTGAACTAAGCTATAGGGATCCCCGACTCGGCCTCTGGCCTCTCGGGGATGACAATTGGGGGCAAATTTGACCATTTTTTCAATGTTCAAACAGCTGTGGGCTTGAACCTGTGGATCCACAGCAAAGTTGATCCCCTCCGATCAACTTTCTAATCCCGAACTGACGCATGTAGGGTTGATCGACCTCTCATCATACTTTTAATCCCGAATTGGCGTTTGTAGGTGTGTTACACGATTTTTCTATTCTAATTCCAGCCGTACGATCGGAGGATCTTTGCATTTTTTCTCGAGAATAAAAATAGGTTTCGATGGAAGTCTAAAGTAATCCTAAACCTCCAGCCTGCTTTTTAATAAATCATAAGCTTGGTTGATTTCTTTGATTTTCTCTTCAGCTTTTGGGCAGCCGTGATGAAGGTCGGGATGATGCTTTTTGACCATTTTTCGATAAGCGGTTTGTAATTGACTGTTATCAAAAGGCACAGATAATTCAAGCAAAATGACAGCCTTCGCCTCGGGACTTTTCGGATTAAGAAGAGGCTCTTTTTTAGAGTTTCCCCATTCATTATCATCAAACAACCCAAAAGGATCATCAAATATGCATTGCTGTTTTTCAGGGTGAGAAAACTTATGCTCTATATGGATGGCCCTATTGCTGTACCAACTTCCCATTGGCCAAGAGGGGCGTTGCCACGTAATATCACGGTACCATTCTTGCAGAATTTCATTTTCGGACATTTCAGAAAAATAATTCCATTTGGAATTATAACTGCGTACATGTTCCAAGCAAAACCAGTGCCAAGTTTCTGGTTTTTTAATGTGTGATAAAACGCCTCTTTTTGGGGCTTGATACATACCTTCTTCGTTACATCCACTGGAATGACATGTCTTAATTTCTGTTTTTTCGGCGTCTTCTTTGTAGTGTGCCCACCATTTTTGAAAATTAGACATACCCTGATTCCTAGTGTAAGCGTACTCGTAAATACTGACCCAAATCATAATCAGTGTGCTTTGAATTTTTAAAACGTTCTTGGTACATCATAAAATTCTCCATGACTCTTTGAACGTAATTTCTGGTTTCAGCGTAAGGGATTAATTCAATCCAATCAATAATATCAATCTTAGAATCAGTTGGATCACCGAATAATTCAATCCATTCTTTAACAGCTTTTTTGCCGGCATTATAAGCCGCGATTGTGAGTATAAGGGATCCATTAAATTCTTCAAGCAACTGTTTTATGTGCAATACACCTAAGCTGACGTTTTTATCAATGTTATATAAGGAGGCACTTAGGGGAATTCTTAGTCCTTTAATCGTTTCAAGTTTTCTGATTTCTTGTTGGGCTGTAGCTGGCATCAATTGCATCAACCCTTGCGCTCCTGCAGAACTTAAAGCTTTTGGATCAAAACGACTTTCTTGTCTGATAATGGCATGTGTGAAACACGCTAAGAATGGACTATTGTTTCCTATCTTTTTGATTGTGTTCCTAAGGTTTGGGGGTAATAAAGGATAAGCCATAGGAATCATGGGGATGTGAGCACGACTTACTTTTTTAGCGGTCTCTACTGCGGCGTAAGAAGATCCGACTTTATGTGCCAATTCAACAAGCAGTTTTTGTTCAACTGGGTCATCAATGATTTCAGACAGTTTTATAAAAAAAAGTGTAACAAATTCTTCTTTTTCTGTTTTGGGAATAAGCTTGATAACCTGAACCAATTCACGATTTTCAAACCTTTTCCTGATTTCAGGTGGTACTGAGAGAGATTGCAAAAACTTGGTTTGAGTGGGTTGAATTCCCATTGAATTTAATTTACTGATAGCCAGTTGACCATAATAGGTTGCTGGGTGGGCACTAGCTAATTTATACCAATCACGCACTTCTTCAGTTTGGCCTATGGTCTTTGCAGCTTCAGCTGCCCAAAAAGCAGCTCTTGCTTTGCTTATGGGACTGCCGACTTTACTGTACAAGTTTTGAAATCTATCTAAGGCCTTATTGGGTTGGTTTAAAAAACGTAAATACAGCCAACCGATTAACCACTCGGCATTGGCAAAATTCTCACCACGCGTTAATTTGTGATCTTTCATAACCCGAAGGGCATCATCAAAACGCTTCGCTTCAATCATACGACGACCTAAAATGTTTCGCTCAACCCACCACTCATCTGGAAATTGCATCTCTTCTGCGTTACCGTCAAGCGAGACTTGAGCGATTAAGTCAATTGCTGTTTCATCGTTACGTTGACGTCTATTCCACTTGATCTGGTTAAAGAGAAGCCCCTTGTCATCTTTGATAAAGGTTAATATATTTTTTAATTTTTGCGGCGCTGTTGGTTTTTCTTGAATGAGTTCTAAACGGGTTTTAACCAAATCTTGCTGAGATTCATTTAGCCATGACATCATCTCTTGGCTGGCGGATACATTTTCTTTGTATAGTAATCGATTAACCCTCGCTTGATCGTCTTCAGGCTGGATAACATCGGCATATGTTTTTCGAAACTGAAAACTTAACTCCTTTGGAAAATCTTTTTCTTTCCATGTTGTTCTTATAAGAGTATGAGCTTCGTCGGTTTTGCCTGTTTTTAAGAGAATTTTGATATAAAAAACAGCTCCCTCAGCAGTTAAGGGTGGATTCTTTTCAAACCAGTCTAATACTTTGGGGTTTTCGGAGTCATTTAAAGATTTCTCTAGAATTTCAACCAAAGTGGTTTTGCGGGGCCAATTAGGATGCTCTTGAAGAAACTGGATAATTTCAATTGATTCAGAAGGCTCACTTAATAACCGTTTCCACATATTGTATGTGCACATATAATATGTACCCATATTAGTTTGAGGTACCACACCTTGATTGTATGTGCACATATTATATGTATACATATTAGTTTGAGCCAGTGCCCCACAACTGTACAAATTTATAAACAGGGCTATTACAAATATGTATCCAATTCTATTGGCAAATTTGCAACTTAGCATTACTTTAAAGAGAGAGAGATAGAAATTCATCACTAATCATAACACAAAGTAAGGTTTATAAAATGTTTTCAGGTTCAATTGTGGCACTCGTAACTCCCTTTTCTCAAGGTAAGGTTGATGAGAATGCTTTGCAAGATTTAGTTTCTTGGCAGATAGCTCAAGGCACCCAAGGGATTGTTACTTGTGGTTCCACAGGTGAGGGAGCCCTTTTAACCAAAAGCGAACGAGATCGTGTTATTTCGCTGGTTATTGAGGTAGCTCACAAGCGTGTTCCCGTTATTGTTGGCTGCGGTGCTCCTTCAACTCAAGAGGTTGTCCAAATGGCCCAAGATGCAAAACGCCTTGGCGCTGATGCAATTTTGATCGTAACGCCCTATTATGTTAAACCCAGCCAAGAGGGACTATATCAGCATTTCTTGAACGTGCACAATAGTACAGATCTTCCTATTATTGCTTATAACAATCCAGGGCGAGCGAATGTTGAGATTTCAATTGATCTTTTTCTTCGATTAACAGAACTACCTAATATCGTGGCACTTAAAGATTCAACCAATGATATCAGTCGCCCAGCTCTTATGTGCTCTCGTCTTTCTAAGCCATTCAATTTATTGTGCGGGGATGATCCTTATACTTCAGCTTACTTAGGGCAAGGTGGCGATGGATGCATTTCTATCACAGCTAATGTGGCACCCAAGCTTTGCAAAGAATTAATGGATGCATGGAAAAATAATGATCGCGCAAACTTTAATTTATTGACACAGAGATTGATTCCGCTACATTTATCCATGGTTGCTGAAGTTAATCCGTGTCCGATTAAGTATGCGGTATCAGCACTTGGTAAAATTAAAAATGAATTGAGATTGCCTTACCTGCCAGTTACTTCTATTACAGAAGAAAAGGTTAGAAGTGCAATGAAAGCTGTTGGAATTTTATAGTTATGGCAAACGCTCCTGCATTTAAAACAGTTGCTCAGAACAGACGGGCTCGGTTTGACTATGAAATCATAGAAACCGTTGAAGCTGGTATTATGCTATCGGGAAGTGAAGTTAAATCGCTTCGAGCTGGTAAATCAAGCATCACCGAATCTTATGCAGGGGAAATGGGTGGTGAAAATGCGGGTGAACTTTATTTATTTAATGCCAATATCCCAGAATATTTAGAGGCACATCAATTCAATCACTTTCCGAAGCGCCCCCGTAAATTATTATTGCGTAAAAAGCAAATCAAGAAATTCTTAGGGGCTATTCACAGAAAAGGCATGACGATCGTTCCTCTTTCTATGTACTTTAACGCTAAAGGAAAGGCCAAAGTTGAAATTGCCCTGGCCAAAGGAAAGAACGTCGCTGATAAGCGTCAAACCATTAAAGATCGTGATTGGACACGTGATAAGGCCAGAATTTTAAAAGGGGATGTTTAGTTTACTCTTTGGCAAAACAACGCTCATCCAGTTTTCTTGTTTTTGCTTTTCTTAACTTTTACCTTCTTTTTATTGCTATTTATTTTTGAGAAAGAGGGAGAATCAGTTTCAGTAGCTAGAACATCTTTCAACTTTTTTAAAACTTCCCCTTTCACCAAAGTTTTTTCAGTTTTAGCTGTCTTTATGAAAATATCTCCAACCAACCTTAAAATTTTTTCCTCATCTTTTTTAGTAGCTTTACCCTTATCATAGTTTCTTAGTTTCTTCGCACCCCCCTTGTCTTTTCCGATAAAATCCTTATCTATTTCGGCAATATGTCTGAGTGGAGTAGCAGATGTACTTCTGACGCCTTCTACAAGTTTCAGTATTTTTTTAAAGGCCTGAGGAGCTTCGTCGACAGCATCACCGTAAGCAGGAGGCTGTGTAGCCACATAACCCTCTACCGCTTTGCTGCTTTTTCTCAAAGGAGCAGCAGCTATATCCAAACCTGGCCTGAGTATTACCATATCATTTTCTTCATCTAATCCTCTTTGAATAATGAGAGGACTGGGTTTGTCAGTATCTTCTTTACGAGCTTTATTACTATCATCGTAGAATTTTTGAATTATATTTCTAAATCTTCTTTTGTCCTCTTTACTTTGAATGACATAGACAGGATGTTCAACAGTCTCTCGTTTACCACTAACATTTGATGTGAAAGATACAACCTTAGATGGGACAAGAGGAGAAGTAATGTGTGCTGTTTTTTCTTTTTCCTTTCTTATTTTACCAGCATCACGAAGCACTTTTCCAATTTCATCTTCACTCAATTCAATTTCGGTAGCAGTTTCTCTTTCAGTGATTGTTATTCCACAAGGCTTTTTTCCTTTATAATTAATTTTTTTGGAGAAGTTGAATTCTGTTTCATCTTTTGCTGCTCCAGATCCTATAGAGATCGTATATACAACCGAGAAAAATACTAGAAACTTAAATTTATCTATTTTCATCACTTAAAACTTTCCATTTACATACAAGCTATATTAATTTCTAAGCCTATGTGAAAATACAAAACGCCTTTCAACTTCTTTCTCTATACCTTCTGAGGAAAAATGCAATACAGTATAAATACGCAATAAACCGTAGTAGAGTGGGTTTTAATAGTATGGATCCCAGAGATCGGCTTGTGGGGTAGAGGGTATTCCAATGAATTCGATCGTTCTTTCGATTGCGGCGAGAAGTTTGAAATACATTTGTTTTTTTGTTTATAAACGTTAATTACGTATGAATGCTTAGAAAGATAAGAAATAAATTTCAATGAGTAATTTTTACTGTAGGCTTAAGAATTTATCATCTAACGCAGTGTGCAAGTTTTTCTGATGATCGTTTCTCACTTCAGTCATTTCAGTTTTACTCTTGTCATTCCCGTATTACTCACTGTCATCCCAGCGAAGGCTGGGATCCAGAGAAAAATAGAGATTAAAACCATAAATTTATAAATTTTAAACATACTGGATCCCCGCCTTCGTGGGGATGACGGCCGTTTCTAACTCTACTTTAATCATTAAAAAACAAAAAAATTAAAAACTTACACACTGCGTCATTTTAATAGTTCTTAATAGTTAATCTTTCCTAAGGCGGACAATTTCGATACCGACCGATTTTGCATCTGGCAAAGCTTCCAATTTTTCGATTGCCACGCGTGCTGTTTGCACCCTTTGATCAGCAAAGCAAATGTTGGCAATTTCCTCAGCTAAAGTTTCCATAAAATACACATGATCTTTTTTTATAAAGGTATAAATGGATTGAACGATTTGATCGTAACAAAGAACCTGATTCATTTCTACTTGAGGAGTTGGAACGGGTGCATAGTAATCGCATTTTAAGTTAATCATCACTTGCTGAGAACGATTATATTCATGAGGGTAAGCTCCGATTCGACAAGAAACAAGCAAATCTTTGATCATGACTGTCCACTTGGATTGTCCCATGGTTGCTAAAGTGGAATCCTCAAAATCAAAATCGACGGAGGTGAAACGGGGTTCTTTTCTAACGTTAAGCATACTCTAAAACTCTAATCAAATTCTTTCTCTATAATCGTATACAGAAAATATTCTTTTGGGAAAGTTATTACTTAAAAGTTTAGAAAAACTTTTTTGGAATTAATACGTAGTGTGCAAGGTTTCTGATTATCGTTTTTGATCCTACTTTGATCATCATGAATAAAAAAAACGGCCTGTTCTTAAAATCAAAAACAGGCCGCTTCATTTCACTTAAGTTGTGAGAGAGGATTAGTATCCTTCGCGCTCTAAGCGTTTGCGCATCAACTTACGATAGCGGCGCACAGCTTCAGATTGCTCACGGGCCCGCTTTTCGGAAGGTTTCTCGAAATGACGACGTAACTTCATTTCACGGTAAATTCCTTCACGTTGCATCTTTTTTTTCAAAGCACGCAAAGCTTGATCCACATTATTATCGCGTACGGTAACTTCCACGGATTCTCTCAACTCCTCTCTAAAAAATTGTTTATGTTCACCTGTTCAAGATACATTGAAAATAAAAAAAAGCAAGTGTTTGTAGATTTTTTAGCGATTTTATACTAATCATGAATAAAGCCAAAGGCAACGAAGCCAATTGAAGTATATTTGATTTTATGAGCACCTATATCGTACTTTTATGCCTTGTTCAGGGTATTAGCGAGTTTTTACCCATTAGCTCAAGCGCGCATTTAACTTTGCTCGGCTATTTCTTTAAGGAATCAGTAACATCCGTTGAATGGGAAGTTGCCCTGCATTTAGGAACACTTTTCTCGGTGATCACCTATTTTTGGCGTGATTTATGGGCGATGATAAAAAGTTTTGTTTCATGGGTTTTCTCGCCATTGAGCGTCAGTCATCAAGAAGATTCCCATTTAAAGCAAGTATGGTTTCTGGTGATTGCAACTTTGCCAGCTGTTATTATTGGGTATATGGCAAAGAAAATGGGCTTTCAAAGTTCACCCAAAATAATAGGCGTTATGGCTATTATTTTTGGAATCCTTTTGTATTTGGTAGATCATTTTCAAAAAAAAGAGAGCGAGACTTTGTCTTATGTCAAAGCATTTGGTATAGGCTGTGCGCAAGCGTTGGCTTTTATCCCAGGTGTTAGCCGTTCAGGAAGTTGTATAACGGCAGCCAGAGCTTTTGGGCTTGGTCGAGTGGAAGCGACCCGTTTTGCATTTTTGTTATCCATTCCAACAGTGATAGGGGCTGTTACTTTAACAACGTATGATGCATTCAAGCAGGGAATTATCTTAGAGTGGCAAACCTTAAGCATAGCCATTATTCTGACAGCGATCATTGGTCTTGCTGTTATTCATGGGATCTTAAAATTTTTAGAGAAACATTCGTTTTCGGTATTTATGCTCTATCGTGTAATCTTAGGCGTTCTTCTTTTGGTGTTTTTTTAAGTCAATATTTTTTAAATTAACGAACTGTAAACTAATAATCAGTACAGTCTCTTATTATAGAATTTAATTAAGGACATTTAAAAGATGTTGCTGACTGTATTGAAATTAGCTCTGGTAGGATTTGCAGCCTACCTTATTATTCTCTGTAAACCTTATACTACTACGGGTGGATCATTAGATTCTACGGTCCTAGGAGTTTCTAAGGGAGGTGCTGTAAACCCAAGTCCTCTATCGCTTACAAATGTAGTTATAGCAGGGCAATATTAGGCTTTGTGAAAAAAATTTTGAGATTTTATTTTTTTTATTGCAAAATAATTGGCTATTTTAACCTTATAGTAACATTTTGTGGATATATTGTAATTTAAGAGGGCGCGTATATGGTGGAGACATCGGTTAAGTGCGACTGATGGGCCACACCGAGTTTCTTCTGTATTGGAGAGGCTTCCTTCCCTCGGGATCTGGGTGTATAAAATTGGACCGTACGATTCAAGTTTATACATTTGACCAACACAATTAAAGTGTTGGGAGCCTTTGCGTTCCTCTTTTTTTAAAAGAGTGAGTCAGGGGAACGGGTGAGTGTTGGCTTTGTGGCGAGAGGAGGCGGGGAAAAAGCATTTTGTGGGTCGAACGGGGGCCCATCAGACGGAAAACCTATACGCCCCCACTAATAAACTGCCTATTTTTTAATCCTTTCTCTTGAAAACACCATATCCACAAACATTTAAATTCTGTTCAGAGAGCCTAGATCAAAAACATGTCCAGATACTTCTGGATGCCACACATCGCCTTTGGTTCCTCGCAATTGACGAAAAATGTCCCTTCATCGCAATGGCAAAGAAAACTGCGTCACCTTGAGCTTTGCGTGGCTTCAGGAAACAGGCAACTTTATTTTTAATGAGTATAGATCAAAGGTGTTTGGATTAAACAACCCCTAAAATTTTTTGCAAATCTCCATGTAGATATTCATTGGCTGCAAGAATACTGCCGCTGTTCAGCATGTTTTTACCCCCATTAACCTCGGTTACATAGCCACCAGCTTCTTTAACTAATAAAATACCAGCTGCCATATCCCAAGGATAAAGATGATCTTCAAAAAATGCATCAAATTTACCAGAGGCAACATAAGCAAGGTCAAGAGCCGCAGCACCAAAACGTCGTGTTCCAGCTGTAATGGGCATAAGTTTTTCTAAACGTTTTTGAAAAGTACCAATGTCACCATGATTGCCAAAGGGTGTGCCCATGCCAATGACAGCTTCGTCTAGGTGACGCCGCCCAGAAACTCTGAGTCTTCTTTGGTTAAGAAAGGCTCCTTTGCCTTTTTCTGCCCAGTACATTTCATCCTGAAGAGGAGAGTAGGTCACACTTGCAACAATCTCATCCCCTTTTTTAAGGGCAATAACAATCGCAAAATGAGGAATACCATGTAAAAAATTAAGCGTTCCATCTAAGGGGTCAATAATCCAACAAAATTCTTCATTCTCACCTGGGATTGCTCCTGTTTCTTCTGTCAAGAAAGAATATCCTGGCCGTGCTTTTGAAAGCTCATGAATTAGTATACCCTCAGAGCGTTTGTCAGCTGTTGAAACAAAATCTCCCAAACCCTTTTTCGAAACTTGCAGATGTTCTAATTCACCAAAGTCACGTATAAGACCACGGGCAGCTTTTTCTGCTGCTGCTGTCATCACGTTTAAAATTGGAGACAAAATCATTGTACGTCCAGTGGCTGTCATTGGTTTTCCCTAACTCCGTAAATTTTATTATTTAGTCTTTCGCACGCTCTACGTAAGTGGCATCTTCTGTATTCACAACAACACGCATGCCTGATTCAATATGAGGAGGAACCATAATTTTAAGGCCATTCTCAAGTTTAGCAGGCTTGTAAGATGATGAAGCCGTTTGACCTTTTATAACAGGGTCTGCTTCGGTGATGGTTAAAATAACGGTATCAGGAAGTTGGACACTTAAAGGTTTTCCTTCGTACGATGATACATCCACAACCATTCCATCTTGTAAAAAGGCTGCAGCATCACCCACAAAATCTTTTGAAAGAGTAATTTGCTCAAAGTTTGCTTGATCCATAAATACCAAGTTGTCGCCTTCTTCATAAAGATATTGATAAGGAAATTGGTCTAAATAGACACGTTCAACTTGCTCTGATGATCTGAAGCGTTCATTCTTTTTTGTGCCATCAACGAGGTTTTTAAGCTCAACCTGCATATAAGCGCCACCTTTGCCGGGTTGCGTATGTTGCGTTTTTACAGCAACCCAAAGTCTTCCTTCAAATTCAATAACATTGCCAATACGAATCGAATTACCATTGATTTTCACAATATTTTCCTTGGATATTTATGTGGATAAAATTAGGACTGGTAGCGGAGGAGGGATTCGAACCCCCGACACACGGATTATGATTCCGTTGCTCTAACCAACTGAGCTACTCCGCCACAACTGGACTGTTCAATAAGGGTGACTATAGCTTTTAAGCATTTATTTGTCAAACATGAAACCATCTGTTAACAGCTTTGTGGATCAGGATTATTTATCAGTAATATTCCTATTCAGCAAGCAATCTCTGAGCAGTAAAACAGGAGCAAGCTTACCTTGTTTCAATTTCATCTCAGCTTTAATTGTGTGTATGAATTTTTTTTTGGCAATGGGTGTTGGAAACCCTCGCATATATTGATTGGATAATACGCGGAGCATATAAACGCTTTCAGCCTGTAAGGTTTCTTGATTTAATCCACCCAAAACGGTTGTATTGGGTGGATTTTTATAAGCCGTGGCCTTTGGTTGCGTTGTTGCAGGCTTTGTAGGTTTTCCTTCACCAAAAAGTCCTCTTTGTTCAATTTTCATAGCTGTCCTGCTTTTAATGCTCTTGTTAAAGAATGAATCTGGCGATGATGAGAATGGCAAATAGCAACAGCTAAAGCATCGGCTGCATCTGCACGCATAATTGTTGAATTTAAAACGGGGAGCAACATTTTCACCATCATCAAAACTTGTTCTTTATCCGCATGACCAACCCCAACAACTGATTTTTTGACCTTGTTGGCTGAATATTCAAAAACACTTACCCTTAAAGCAGAAGGGGCAAGCAAGACCACACCCCGGGCCATTCCCAACTTTAAAGTTGAGGTTGGGTTTTTGTTCACGAAGGTTTCTTCAACAGCGGCTTCATCAGGTGTATAAGCCGATATAATTTCAGATAAACCCTTGTATAGATGCGTTAGCCGTTGTGCAAGCTCTAGGTCAGATGGTGTGTCAACCACACCATGAGCCACGTGGGACAGACAATTACCCTTGATTTCGATAATTCCCCATCCTGTATGGCGCAAACCTGGATCCAGACCAAGAATACGAACTGGTTCCATTTTTTAGCCCTTTAAGCAGCTGAGACAGCTTTTGGGGGAAGTTTCACTTGAATATGCAATTCTTTCAATCTTTCTGGTTCAATAGATGATGGTGCTTGCATCAACAAATCTTGTGCTTGCTGGTTTAATGGGAAAGCAATGACTTCACGCAAGTTTGGTTCATCTGCTAAAAGCATCACAATACGATCAATACCAGGTGCACATCCACCATGAGGTGGCGCCCCATATTTAAAGGCATTTAACAAACCACCAAAACGTGATTCGACTTCTTCTTTGGGGTATCCAGCGATTGAAAATGCTTTGTACATCACTTCTGGCAAGTGGTTACGAATGGCACCACTGGAAAGTTCAATGCCGTTACAAACAATATCATACTGGTAAGCATTAATGGTTAATGGATCTTGGTTATTTAAAGCATCTAGCCCACCTTGTGGCATTGAAAATGGGTTATGAGAAAAGTCAATTTTCTTGGTGTCTTCATTAAATTCAAACATTGGAAAATCAACAACCCAGCAAAATTTAAAGGTATTCTTTTCAATCAAATCAAGCTCAACACCAACTTTGGTTCGAACTTGGCCTGCAAATTTAGCGGCTTTGTCTTCCTTGTCACAAACAAAGAACACAGCGTCTCCGTCTTCTGTATTTGTCCGTTTTTTCAGTTGATTTAAACGGTTAGCATCTAAGAATTTGGCAATTGGACCTTTAGCTTCGCTTCCTTCAAAAACGATATATCCCAAACCCGCCATACCAAGATCTTGTGCCCATCCATTTAATTTGTCAAAGAAACTACGGGGTTGAGCCGATGCTTTTGGTGCTGGAATAGCACGAACAACAGATCCAGACGCAATAGCTTTAGCAAAAATACCAAAATCTGAACCCTCAAAAACTTCGCTGACATCAGTGATGATTAAAGGGTTGCGCAAGTCTGGTTTATCACAACCATACTTTAACATGGCATCATGATAAGTAATGCGAGGGTAGGGGTAAGGGCTGACTGTTTGGTTAGAAGCGAATTCATTAAACACACCTGTTAAGACCGGTTCAATGGCGGCAAAGACATCCTCTTGTGTGACAAAGGACATTTCAAAGTCTAATTGATAAAATTCACCAGGGGATCTGTCTGCACGCGCGTCTTCGTCACGAAAACAAGGTGCTATCTGGAAATAACGATCAAACCCAGAAACCATCAATAATTGTTTAAATTGTTGTGGTGCTTGTGGAAGAGCATAAAACTGACCAGGATGCATACGGCTTGGTACCAAAAAGTCACGGGCACCTTCGGGGGAGGAGGATGTCAAAATGGGTGTTTGAAATTCCATGAAATCTTGTTCAATCATGCGTCTTCGAATGGAGGCAATAATTTTAGAACGTAGCACAATGTTGCTGTGCAGCTTTTCACGGCGCAAATCTAAAAAACGATAAGTGAGACGCGTTTCTTCAGGAAATTCCGTATTAGCATTGACTTGTAATGGTAATGTATCAGACACAGATTGAACAATAATGTCTTGAATATCAATTTCAATGTCACCTGTTGGCATTTTTGAGTTGATAACGTCTGCATCTCTTTTGACAACTTGACCGGTGAGTGTAATCACAGTTTCGTTGCGCAAACCTTCTGCTATTTTAAAGCATTCAGAACTTTGATCAACAACACACTGGGTAATCCCATAGTGATCCCGAAGATCAATAAACACCAAGTTGCCATGATCACGTTTACGGTGAACCCAGCCAGAAAGACGTACAGTTTGCCCCACATCATGGATACGTAATTGCCCACATGTGTGCGTGCGATAAGGAGAAGAAACTAATGACATTAAAAACTCAATATTTTATTTGATAAAAACCTATCGTAAAAGAGCCATAAAACGTATAATTTTGTCAAGAAAGACACAACTATAGTTACGCGTTTATTTTGCTTACTGTTATTAACTCACAACAAGAACTAGAAGAATTTTGCGCAAACTTTTTAGATGATGAGCCAGAGTTTGCTTGTATTGACACTGAATTTATAAGACAAACGACCTATTGGCCTAAGCTTGCTTTGATTCAAATTGCGTCTCCTTTTCGCTCCTGCATTATTGATCCAGTTGGTCGTAATTTATCCTTGGAGCCATTTTTAAGAATATTAAGGCATCCTGGTATTACGAAAGTTTTGCATTCGGGACGGCAAGATTTAGAGATTTTTTTATCACTTTTTCAAGAATTGCCTTTTCCTGTTTTTGATACTCAGATAGCCGCTGCATTTTTGGGACTTGGAAGCGGAGTTGGGTATGATAAACTGGTTAATCATTTTTTAAACATAAGCATCGATAAAACTTCTCAGCATACCAATTGGTTAAAGCGTCCATTGAGCAAAGCGCAGCTAAATTATGCCATGGATGATGTCATGCATTTGCGCGTTATATATCCCTTAATTTGCGAACAACTGCAACAAAAAGGTAGGATGGATTGGGTGCAAGATAGCTTTACTGCTCTTATGAGCAAAGAAATGTACTTAATCGATATAGATAAAGCATGGCTCAAATTAAAACATCAAATTCGAAAATGGGAAGCTTTATCGATTTTACGTGATTTATGTGCTTGGAGAGAAGAAAAAGCACGGCATTACAATTTATCAAGAGCAACTTTTATTGAAGACAAGCTTTTAATAGATCTTTGTCAGGTGTCTTTTTTATCTTTTGAAAGTGTTTTGGAGTTTATCAAAAAATACCGACATTCTATTGTTTCCCAGAATTTAACAAAAGAATTTTATTTGCGCTACAGCCAAGCTCATCGCTTAACAGAGAACAAAGAAAAATTGGGAGAAATTCGCCAGAGAGAGATGAAGCAATCTTTACAAAAAATATATCCAAAGTCCCAGCCTGATGCTGTTAAGGAACGATTGCAAAAATTGAAAGATATTATTAATGCTCTTGCTAATGAGTTGGAAATCCCTGCACATTTTATTGCTGATAAGTCAGATATGGAATCATTTTCTAAAGAACCATCCGATGATCACAAATTATTGCAAGGATGGAAAAGAAATCTTTTAAAAGATAAGCTGAAAACATTTTTGGATTTTTCTGAAGCGCAAAGTCATTGAAATGAGCGATATAAACAGATATGGTTCAAGGAAAAATAATATAGGAAAGGTGATATATGGAAGAGAGCATTGGCGGGATTTCAGCGGGTCAACTCAGGTCTTTTATTGAAAAGCTTGAAAACTTAGAGCAAGACAAGGCTGAACTTTCAGAAACAATTCGTGACGTATTTGCTGAGGCAAAGTCAGAAGGTTTTGATGTGAAAGTTATGCGACAATTAATGAAATTGCGTCGTATGAAGAAAGAAGAGCTTGCAGAGCAAGAAGAACTTTTGGACCTTTATAGACAAGCTGTTGGGTTGTAATTTTTTAAAAATTGTCTCAATGAGACTGGAAAATAACACATGGCTCCCCATTTCGATTTTCATATTTTTATTTGCCAGAATCAACGCCCTGAGGGACATGAGCGAGGATGCTGTCTTTCCAATGGGTCTGATAAGCTTTTAAATCATATGAAAGCACGCTTGAAAGAGCTGGGTGTTAAGAACTTACGGGTTAACAAAGCTGGATGTATGGATCAATGTGAGAAGGGGCCTGCCATGGTGATCTATCCGCAAGGAGCATGGTATAGCCCCAAATCTATAGAAGACATAGAAGAAATTATCCAGCTGCATATACTTTCCAAAAAAGAAGCAACGACTCTTTTGATGGAATGATTTCAGTCTTAACTTTCATCAATCTTAAAAAATGCTTTCATATGAGTTACTAGGTTTTTCATTTCTTTCTCATGTTCTTTGTGACGAAGATTGGAATCTTTTTCTACATTGGAGCGTTGCTCGTCATGAGTGGCGATGATTTTACTGAGCTCTTCAATGAGTGCGGGCGTATGACGCAAAATGGGTTCTAAATGCTTTTTTTCTAGCTCATAGACGACCATATGACTTTTTGCGCGAATAGTTGCAGAACGGCGTTCCCCTAAAAGAAGTGCACGTTCTCCAAAGCAACGGCCATGAGGAATTAAATCCACAACTTGAGGATGATCTTGGTCTAGTGTTTTAATCAAAACTTCTGCAATTCCTTCAGCAATGATAAACATAGAAGAACCTTCCTCGTCTTGTACTATAATTTCTTCGTCGTGGCTAAAAGATAACTTATGTGCATTTTTTGCTAATTCACATAAATCTTGTTCACTTAAAGGGCGAAGAATTTCTATTGACTTTAGGATACGTTCAATGGAGACAGGATTAATTTCTTGCCAAGGTTGTCCACCTTTAATCCAAGCATATTCTCCCATTGATTCAGATAGATGTAACCCATGGGAATGGAGATGTTCAATTGCTGTTTTTAGAACGGCATGTTGAGTTTCCCGCCACATCGCATGATTTTTAACACAATAACGAATGGCATAAGTAACACCTTTTTCGTTTGCTCCTAGAGCATAAACGCGACAGTTATGTTCATGAAGTTCGGGAAGTGTAGATACTGCTCCATGGACGATTCGCTGTACTCGATCAATTGGTATCCGATGGCTCATAACGATTTCTACAGTACGCCAGTAATATGGATGAGGTTGGCTAAGATTAGTAAGTTTACCTTTTACTAAATGACCATTAGGCACATAAATGACGATATCTTCATGGGTCAGAACTTTGGTCTGACGCCAACCTGAATTAATGACTTTTCCATCGACACCATGACTGATTTCTATCCAATCTCCAATTTTAAAAGGACGTTCAAAGTCCAAGATAAAACTTGCAAAAGCATCTAAAACTAATTCTTTTAACGAAAAAGTCAAACCTGCTGCAATAACACTGCCTGCTGTAAAGATACTCAAGGGCGGTTTGTGATATATATCCACAACAATAAGGAGAGCCGCCCCCATAACGATTAATAATTTGACAATATCTATAAAAAGCTTAGGGGCAGCATGCCCATGCTTTTCTTCGTAATTTTTCCAAACAAGAATTTTTATTAAACGATTTAAAAGCCAGGCATCAATAATGACACAAATGCTTTGAATGATATTTTCTGTCTGATAAAAAATGCTACCTGCTTTGGCCGTAAAAAGATCAACTGTAAAACCAAGGATGGCAAATGCTAGGATCAGAATAATTCCACCTAGGCTTATGAAAAATTTACTACTCATATTGATTAGACTTTCTGAATAAAATTTAGAAAAAATTGGTAGTTTTTTGTGAATTAAACAAAAGTGACCGCCAATTAAAATGCTACATCAAAGAAAATAAATGGGCAAAGATTTACGGCGAATTATAAAAAAAACGATCCGCGGGCTAAAATCTGTGGATTAACAAAACTGCTTGGATGAAAGCTAAAGTAAGAATGTTGATTAATATTGCAAACACTTTACGTATGAGTTTAATATTATTTTAGATAAATTTTAATATCTTAATGAGAGGACAGTTATGAAAAAAATAGTATTTTCCTTGCTTTTGTCATTAGCTTTATCCACTTCCACTATAGGAAGTGGAGCAGATTCAAGCGCAGCAACAGCTACTAGCGTCCCTGGAGGCCAAGCCAGAGGCGAGGATGGATTTAGAGGTCGTGGCAATTGTGGCGTACAGCAGGACATTCTCTTGAGAGATTAACAATGACTCTCGAAACTCTCACTCGGACTTATAATACTTTATTAGAAAAAGTTACTGCGGCCAGCCTGACAGGGGAATTAAGTGTAAGAGCCGATGCTGAGCTGGCTGCTCTTGAGGGATTAAAAGCAAGTTTGGAAGCTGAAAGCGCTACTTTAACAAGTCTAGACGCAAGTCAGGATGTTGGAATGCGTAATTATATGCTCCTTGAGTCAGCGATTAAAAGCTCTTCAGAAATTATTGATGGTTTGATTAGAATCAATAACGGAACAGCCAGAAAAACTCTAGAAGAAAGAATTGCGGACGTGCTTCCAAAAGTCAGTGAAGCAAAAATTAAGTTAGAGGGTCTAAGAATTGTAGGAGCAGTAGTAGCTCAAACAACTCTTGATTTTACAATAGGAGAGCTTGACCGTCTTGCTAAAGCGTTGGTTGAAGTCAGCGGTTCTCAAGATCTTCAAAAGGCTTATCTAGAATCTTTGGAAAATCTTTTAAGAGGTATTGAAAATTCTGCTGAACGGAGAGGTAAATGGCAGGAAGCCAAGAAACGCAGAGAGGCAGCACTCACCGGTGGAGTGTCTCCTTCTAGCTAATGATACTACGAAAGAGCGTCAAGTCAGTTATTTCCATTTTTAGTCCGAATAACTGACTTAATTTTTTTTGAATTTTTTTCCATTTTTTAAAGACTTTATATTCATCATGAAACGGCCGTATGGTACGTGACTTTTGCTCAAAAGTATAGCATACTGAAACGATGAGTTTAGATGTTTTTTTTCCAATTGCCGGCGTTTACTTAAGCCCCTTTGTTGTCCTTGGGTTAGGGCTATTGGGCGGCTTTGCTTCTGGTATGCTTGGAATTGGCAGTGGAGTTATTATCACGCCAGCTTTAATGATGATTGGGGTTCCTCCCTTTTTCGCTGTTTCAACACAACTAAATAACGCTATAGGTACCAATTTAATTGGTTTTTTAGGATATTGGCGACAGAGAGATGTCGATTTTGGTTTGGCTGGTTATTTATTTGCGGGTGGTATTATTGGGGCAATTATTGAAATGCTTTTATTGGATTCAATACCCTCGAACGGGGCTATTTATACCAAAATGGCGATCATTTACGTTGTGGTTTTGGGTGGACTTGGAATTTCCTTTATTATCCAAAATATCAAAGCACTTACAAGAAAAAATGCAAACCCAAAAGCTGTTATGATGCGCCACTGGATGATCTATTTTCCTTGGCATCGTATTTTTTTGCGTTCTCGAACGGAAATGAGTGTTTTAGTGCCAATTGGTGTGGGTATGATGACAGGCGTTCTGACAGCAACTTTGGGTGGTGGAAATAGTTTGTTTATGATGCCAATTGTGGCGTATTTAATCGGTCGAACAAGTCCAGTTGTGGCGGGAACAACTTTATTGGCAGGATTTGCAATCACAACTGTTGTGGCATTGGTGCATGGCTTTAAAAGTGAACCATGTGATATTGTTTTGGTATCATTGCTTTTGGTTGGCAGTACAATTGGCTCTCAAATTGGGGTAAGGGTAGGCTACGCGATGCCACGTCCTTATTTGGGTTTACTTGGGGGACTAGTTATACTATTGATAGGATCTAAGTTCACTTATGATCTCTTTAAACCACAGGTGGAGGCAAGTCATATGGTTACAGATAGAGCTCTTTCCTCTTCTGCTAGCCCAATAGAAGTTGCGACACATTGGTTGACGCCATTGCTCACTGATTGGATACATAATTCTCTTTTTAGCTATGTTATTATATGCGTATTTAGCGTGATCCTTGCAGCTATCTTAATCGAGAAACTTTTGGATAAATTTTTAACTGTTACTGAAAGTCGTCAGGCTTAATTTTTTAGAAAATGACGGTTAAAATGCGCCCAATCTCTCGATTTCTGTTTATTTTAATATCAATCTTGATTGTTGGTTGGTTATTTTTAAAACCTGTAAAAAACAACCAAGAAGAAGCTTGCGTCAATGTCTATGATTGGTACGGAATGCTAACTCGAGAGGTTATACAGCAGTTTGAAAGTGAAACAGGTATTCGTGTTCGCTACGATCTATACGATAACAACGAAATTCTAGAAGCAAAGCTTTTGGCCAGCAATTCGGGATATGATGTGGTTTTTCCATCAGCAAGCCCTTATGTTGCTCGGCAAATCGCTGTTGGTATATACCAACCCATTAATCGATCATTGCTAACAAACCTTGGAAAATTAGATCCCTTTATCGAAAAGCAAATGCGACTTGTTGATTTCGAATTGAAATATGCTTTGCCTTATTATTGGGGAACGCTTGGAATTGCTTTTGATGTTGATAAAATTAATGCGCTTTTGCCGGGGGTGCCTCAAGATAGTTATGATCTTTTGTTTAATCCTGAAAATTTAAAAAAATTGGCACCTTATGGCGTTTCTTTTTTGGAAGAAGCAATTGACGTTTTTCCATTAGTTCAAAGCTACCTTGGAAAATCCAGAGATAGCATAGACGAAAATGATCTTGAAGCAGCTTATCAACATTTATTAAAGCTTAGACCCTATATTCGGCGTTTTACCTCTGGACGGTTTATTAATGACTTGGTAATGGGTGACACGTGCATTGCTCAAGGTTGGTCTGGGGAAGCTCAGCAAGCAGAAGAAGAAGCAAGCGAAGTGGGGCGAAACATTAAGTATATTATTCCAAAAGAAGGGAGTACTTTGTGGATTGATTGCTTAGCAATCCCAGTTGGAGCCCCTCATCCCCGTAATGCGCATCTTTTCATTAACTTTTTACTACGTCCCGATATTAGTGCGAAAATCACCAATCACAATAATATTCCAACCGCAATTCAAGAAGGGTATAAATTGGTTGATGCACGCATCAGAAGTAATCCAAACATTTTTCCAACAAAAGAAGTTATGGCAAAACTGCATTTGGATAAACCTCAAGCTGATGAAAAAAGCATGAACTATGACAGACTAAGGACAAGGGCCTGGGCCAAAGTTCGTTTGAACCGTTAGAATTTTTAGGATTTAAGTATATGACACTATTGTCTCAGCCCTTACGTAAATTAGAATCTTGGCAAGACCCAGATGCTAAACCCTATATTCAAATTGAAAATATAAGCAAGAATTATGGCGCAACGCAGGCTGTTCGGGGTGTTTCTTTATCTATTTACAAAGGGGAACTTTTTTCATTATTGGGTGGGTCTGGGTGTGGCAAGACGACGCTTTTAAGATTACTAGCCGTATTTGAAAAACCAACATCAGGGCGGATTTTGATTGATGGTGAAGACATAACAAATTGGCCAGCCTATCAGCGTCCTGTCAATATGATGTTTCAGTCTTATGCTTTATTTCCTCATATGACGGTTTACCAAAATATTGCTTTTGGGTTAAAGGCGGAAAAATTAAGTAAAGCTGAGATTCATAATCGTGTGCAAGAGGGATTAGAGCTTGTTCAAATGCTCCCTTATGCTAACCGTAAACCTCATCAGCTTTCCGGTGGTCAACGTCAACGCGTTGCTCTTGTTCGAAGTCTTGTTAAACAACCCAAATTATTACTTTTAGATGAGCCTTTAGCAGCTCTTGATAAAAAAACTCCGTGAACAAACCCAGTTTGAATTGGTTAACATTCAAGAGCGGGTGGGAATTACCTTTATTCTGGTCACACACGACCAAGAAGAAGCAATGACAATGTCAACACGTATGGCCGTTATGGAAGAGGGGAGAATACGGCAAATTGGTGTTCCTCATGACGTTTATGAGTTTCCAACCTCGCGATATGTTGCTGAATTTATAGGAAGTAATAATATATTCGAAGGCATTGTGAGCGAGGATGAGCCGGATCATGTTTTGATTGAATCAAAAGATGCAGGTTGTTTGTTGTATGCGACCCATGCAGGAGCAATGCCAATTGGTTCTCAAGTGGTGGTTGCAATTCGTCCAGAGAAAACTATGATTTCAACAACGCCACCCGAGGGGAACCGTAATTGCACCCGGGGTGTTGTGAAAGACATTGCTTATTTGGGTGATATGTCTATTTATTATGTTCAGCTTGAATCAGGCAAGGTGATTCAATCAGCTTTGCCAAATCTTTTGCGTTTATCAGAGCGTGATGTGAAGTGGGATGATGAGGTTTATTTGTTCTGGCGTGCTGAAAACAGTGTGGTGCTGGCGACATGATGAACGTCAATTTTTTCTCAGTGTCTTGGCAGCAAGGACAAGAAAAACTTCAAACTTTATATAGAAAAACAAAACAAGCTCAGCATTGGACGGTTGTTCTGGCACCTTATGCATGGCTTTTTCTTTTCTTTTTAGTGCCATTTATTTTGATTGCTAAAATTAGTTTTTCTAGTGCTCAGATTGGTATTCCACCGTTTTCATCCATTTTTGAATGGTCTGATCATCATCTTTTACAATTGCGATTTAATTTTACCAATTATGTTGTGTTGTTACAGGATTCATTTTACGGGGAAGCATTTGCTTCTTCTTTAAAGATTGCGGGCTCCTCGACTTTTTTCTGTTTGATTTTGGGTTATATGATGGCCTATGGCATCAGTCGAGCTGGTGAAAAATGGCGCATTATCTTGTTATTGTTGGTTGTTTTGCCTTTCTGGACTTCGTTTTTGATTCGTGTTTATGCTTGGATGAGCTTGCTGAGCACGCAAGGTTTTATTAATGCTTTATTGCTGAAATGTGGCTTAATCTCAGCACCTTTGCAGCTCTTAGACAATTCTTTTGCAGTTTGCATTGGCATTGTTTATTGCTATTTACCATTTATGATTTTACCGATTTATTCCACTTTAGAAAAAATGGATCAAGTTTATATAGAAGCTGCCTTTGATCTTGGGTGCACACCTTGGCGAGCATTTTGGAAAATAACAGTGCCATTATCAAAACCAGGAATTATTGCTGGTTGTGTTTTGGTGTTTATCCCAGCCATTGGGGAGTTTGTCATTCCTGAGATTTTGGGGGGCCCTGATACATTAATGATTGGGCGAGCTTTGTGGTGGGAGTTTTTTAACAACCGTGATTGGCCGCTTGCTTGCGCTTTAGCGGTTGCTATTGTTTTGATTTTCGTTGCACCTATTATGTATTTTCAGCGAAAGCAAATCCAAGCTTTAGAAGAGGGCAGAGAATGAGACGTACTTCTTATTGTGGAACGGTTGCTTTAATTACTGGATATGTTTTTTTATATTTGCCTATCGTTTTCTTGATCTTTTTTTCATTTAATGAGTCGCGTCTGCCTGGTATTTGGTCTGGATTTTCAACCAAGTGGTATCATCGTTTATTTGAAAACGAAGATTTGATCGCAGCTGTTTTAACAAGCTTTCAAATCGCTGCTATGACAGCGACGGGTGCTGTTATTTTGGGCACACTTGCTGCTGTGGCTATGGTTCGATTTGGTTCTTTTAGGGGACGTACACTTTTTAGTGGGATGATTTCAGCACCTCTGGTTATGCCTGAAGTGATTACAGGTCTTGCTTTGTTATTGATGTTTGTAAGCTTTGAAAGGTTGATCGGTTGGCCATCAGAACGTGGAATGATGACAGTAACGATTGCGCATATTACCTTGGCTATGGCTTATGTTTGTTTGATTGTTCAGGCGCGATTACAAGATTTTGACCAATCATTAGAGGAAGCAGCGCAAGACTTGGGGGCACGTCCATTAAAGGTTTTTTTTCGTATTACTCTTCCTTTAATTGCACCGTCATTGCTTGCTGGATGGCTTTTGGCTTTTGCGTTATCTTTGGATGACGTTGTTATTGCAAGTTTTTTGTCAGGGCCGGGTGCAACAACCCTTCCTATTCTGATCTTCTCAAGTTTACGGCTTGGAATCACACCAGAAATCAACGCTTTAGCAACAATTATCGTTGGAATTGTTAGTGTTGGTGTTACTATAGCTGGTGTTATCATGGTCAGAAAAAAAGGTATATAATCTGGGCTATGAAAGGTAGGTGGACTATGAATTATGAGATCGTTGGTCTTTGTGCTGGATTTTTGACAACTTTGTCGTTTCTACCACAAGTCATCCAGGTTTTTAAATCTCGTTCTACAAAGGATATATCATTGGGGATGTATGCTTTGTTCTGTTTAGGGGTTGGCTTATGGATCGTTTATAGTGTCCTGATTGGTTCAGTGTCGATTTTTGTTTCCAACATAGCAACATTACTTTTGGCCGGTGGAGTACTAATAATGAAGCTGTTGTACAAGAATTAAAAGTTGTTACCACCCAGGAATCACGGCACCTTTGAATATATCGTTAATAAATTGCTTGGTATCGTCAGATTGATATAAAGCAATGAACTGTTTTATCTCTGGTGTATTTTCGTCTCCATCCCGAACAGCAATTATGTTTGTATAAGGGGAGTCTACTGTTTCTTTTAATATTGCCGACGATGGATCCATCTTTGCTAATAATACCCAGTCTGTATTAATGACAGCAATATCCAAGTCTTCTAATGACCTTGGAAGGAGGGGTGCGTCTAATTCAATGATTTGAAAATTCTTCGGATTTTCTTTGATGTTCAAAAGGCTCGGATTATGGCTATTTGTTAAGCTGATTAAGCCAGCTTTTTGTAAAAGCAGCAAAGCTCGTCCACCATTTGTTGGATCATTGGGAATACCAATTTTGCTGCCGTTTTTAAGCTCATCAATATTTTTGATTTTGTGCGAATAAATTCCAAGAGGCATCAAAACAGTTTTGGCAACACTGTGAATCTTGTATTTTCTGTTTTCAATTTGTTCATCTAGAAAAGGCTTGTGTTGATAGCTGTTAACAGTAATATCGCCCTGAGACAGAGCTGCGTTTGGTAAAATAAAATCATCAAACTGAATGATATCAATGCAAAAGTCTTGTTTGCTTGCTTTTTCTTTTATGTGTTCCAAAATGATTGCATGCGGGCCAGATGTCACACCGACTTTTAAGTGGGGAGTATGAGAAGTCGAAGTTCCTCTAAGGTAAAGAACTCCTAAGATACTCAACAGAATCACAAGAATGATTAGAGAAGATTTTTTCATACATTCAACTCGCTATTTTGAACAAGAACCTTTGGCTAATGCTTCTTGTAATCTTTTCTTCTGATTGTCGTCAATACTTTCTTTTTGAACAATTTTTAACTGATCACATGCTGGTTTTAATTTTTTAAGAGCAGCTAATGTTTCCCCCAGTCCTAATCGGCATTCAACCATAAGAGGTGGCTCTAGGTCATAGGTTAAAGCTAGGCTATAAGCTCTTTCGGCATCATCCAATTGTCCTAATTGCTTGAATACATCGCCCAGATGTACTTGAGCTTTATGTGCGTAAGGATCATTTGGATAATCTTTTAAAATTTGTCCAAAAGCAACAACTGCTTTTTCAAGTTCATTATTTTTTAATAAGGTTAAAGCTTGATTGTACTGAGCAACAGCTGGGGTATTTGTTGGAAGCAAAGGGGCGGTTTCGTTGGCTTTTTTAGTAGCTGCTGCTTCTTCGGGAGTGCGAGCACCGTCTAAGGGTTTAGCAGTCTCTTTTAAAATTTTGACTTCACGTTCAAGAGCTTCTAAGCGTTTTTTAAGGTCATTTTCTTCGGATAAGGCACTGCTCTTTGTCGTATCAGCTTTCGTCGTAATTTCTGGTGCAGCGGGGGGGTGATTTGCGGCATCCTGCTCGAGCTGTGTATTAAATGCTTCGACTTTTTCTTGAAGTTCTTTTTGTAAGGCTTCAATTTCTTGATTTAATGCAGTTGCTTTTGGGCTTAGATCTGTACTGCTTGCTTGGAGAGCAATGCTCGATAAAAGCAACATTGTTGTTGCAAATACAAACTTTTTCATAAATGATTTCCTTTAGCTTAAATTAGACAAAAACTTTTGAGCTCTTTTTGAAAGTTTTGATCTATCTTTTGCAAAAAATTGACTTGTTTCCATGCTATCCAATAAATAGCCATGATCCAAAAACAAAATATGATGAGCTACTTTTTCAGCAAGTCTAATTTCATGAGTAACCAAAATTATAACACGTTTTGGATCTTGTAAACTTTTAATTATATCGCCCACTTCATTAACCATCTCAGGGTCAAGAGCAGATGTTGGTTCATCAAATAATAAAATTGGAGGATCCATAATAAGGGCGCGGGCAATGGCAATTCGTTGCTTTTGTCCCCCGGATAACTGACCTGGATAACGGTGTGCTTTGGTTTTAAGAGAAAATTGTGCTAAAAGCTTTAAGGCTAGTTTTTCAGCATCAACTTTATTCATACCTTGATGTACGGGGGCTAAAGTCAGGTTTTCCAAAATATTTAAATGAGGAAATAAATGAAAACTCTGAAAAACAAGGCCTATTTCTCCATGTAACAAAGTAGATAACTCTTGTCCGTTTAAAAGCATCTTTCCTAAGACATTTTTATCAAGCAGAGCTAGGCACCGAAGCAAAGTTGTCTTACCACTGCCCGATGCACCGATGATAGCTGTTATTTCACCTTCTTTGGCTTCGAAAGAGAGATCTTTTAAAATGTCACCAGTTGGTGTTTTTTTTGTGAGATTACGAACGCTAAGCATAAGCAAGTTTCTTTTCTAATCTTTTTGCAAAAAAACTAATAATCAATACCATCAAAAAGTAGAGAAAAGCTGCTATGAGCAGGGGCTCAAAATATAAAAATTTTTCAGCAGCTACGACTTGTGCTCGTTTCAAAAGATCAGCTTCTCCGATAATAGAAACAAGGGCTGATTCTTTTAAAAGGTTAACCATTTCATTAACCAAAGCGGGCAAAATGTTACGCACAGCTTGCGGCAATATGATTTCTATAAGTGTACACTTATAAGAAATCCCTAGAACCTTGGCAGCATCCCACTGTCCTTGGTCAATTGCTTGAATGCCAGCTCGGATGATTTCTGAGCTATAAGCAGCTGAATTTAGGGAAAATGCAATAACACCTGCTTGAAATGCAGAAACCGGATATCCAATTAATTGCGGAGTGGCAAAAAAGATAATGCTGAGTTGGACGAGAAGGGGGGTTCCTCGAAAAATTGCGGTATAGATTTCCGCAATTTTTCTGAGAATGCAAATGTGCGAAATTTTACATAGAGCCAAAGTAATTCCGAGTGGCAGCCCGCATAATAACGAGATCGTAGTGAATTTTAAAGTCACCAAGACTCCCGCTAAAATGAAGGGCAGAGAAGGTAAAATTTCTAAAAAATGCATAAGGTTAAACTTTATTCCGTTGTATGAAGCCAAGTATCTTGGATCTTTTTGAGCGTTCCATCTGTTTCCATTCTTTGAAGAATTTGATTAATTTTCCCAGTAAGTAGAGATCCAGGTGGAAGAGCTATCGCACAATCAGCTTCGGTTGCAGACATAGGAATAATTTTGAAGTTTGGATGTGCTTTGATAATACTTTCCGCTTCACTAAATCCGAGCACAATCGCACTTAATCTTTCTGATTTGAAATCTTGAATTAAGTCAGGGACTTTTGCTAAAGAACGCAAGGACAAATTCGGAACAACTTTTTGCCATTCTTCTTTTATCATTTTTTCATATGGGGTTCCTGTTTGTGTGCCAATAGTTTGCCCAGCTAAGTCTTCTGGTTTGCTGACTGAAGATCTGGAATCAACTAACATAACAGAAAGAGTTTTGTAATAAGGAATTGTAAAATCCACTTTCTCTTTTCTTTCATTCGTTATAGCAATGTTTGAGATTGCAAGGTCAATTCTGCCAGAATGCAGTGCACCAATAATGCTGTCAAAAGACATATCCTTAATGACCACTTCTTTATTAAGTTCTTTTGCAATTGCCTTTATAAGGTCAATCTCGAAGCCAACAATTTTACCATCCTTATAAAATTCAAAAGGAGGGTAGTCAGCAGAAACAGCAACAACTAAAGTGTTTTCATTCTTCTTATCATCACAACTGACAAGAGATAGACAGGCCAAAAACAGAACCAAGATTTTTTTTTATAAACATGATAAAACTTTCATAACTTAAGATTTAACTTTGGACTTCTTGCAAACCCTCTATTTTTACACTCTGACACAATTCAGTTATCCAGTGCTTTCCGTATTAATCACGAGGTTATAAAGTGCAAGTATGTTCAAGTCTATAAGGTTTTCTGGGGTAGATCAAGGGAGTGATAAATGCGCATGAAAGGTGTTATTCGTTTTCATAAGGTTTTGAGTGTCGATTCTATTAAGGAAAGGTTAACATTTTGCAGAAGGAGTGTTTTTTGACGACTGCTTCTGCCATTTATAATGACTATTGATGATTTAGGTATTTTGAATTGTTTCGCGATTAATTCGATAACGGCTTGATTAGCCTGATTGTTTTCAGGGGGTGCGGTGACGTAAACTTTAAGAACATAACGATTTGTTGAGTCATTTTTAATTTCACCAATCCGATTTTTAGCTGCGTTTGGTGTGACCTTTACAAAAAGTTCGATTCCTTGATCGGTTTCGCGAAGGGGAAGAGAGAGGGGTAAATCAAAGAGTTTAAGTTGGCTCATTTTTTTCTAAAGCTCTTAGTGTCTACATTGATTCACGCACCATTGCCCAAACATTTGAATGGCTTGAACAAATACAATCAATACGACCACAATTATAAAAACAAGAAGTGTGTCATAACGTTGGTAACCGTATCGAATGGCCAAATCACCTAAGCCGCCGCCACCCACCGTTCCAGCCATTGCTGAATAACCCACAATATTAATGGTAACGGTCGTTATGCCCGCAATGATTGAAGGCAATCCCTCGGGTAGGATAATTTTTATGATTGTTTGAAGAGATGTTGCACCCAAAGAAACACCAACCTCAGATAATCCTTTTGGGACAGCTTGCAGTGCATCTTCAACAGAACGGGCAATAAGTAAGGCAGCAGCCAAACTTAAAGGAATAATAGCAGAAATTGTTCCAATAGAGGTGCCAATCATAAAACGCGTAAAAGGAATTAAAAGGACAGTTAGGATAATATAAGGGATCGATCTTGTACTGTTAATAATCAGGCTTAGAGGTTGGTAAGTGCGCTTACATGGATTCAAACCGTTTTCTGAGGTATTGTATAAAAGAATGCCTAAAGGAAGACCAATGAATCCACCAATCAAGGTAGAGGCAAAAACCATAAGTAATGTTTCTAATGTGCCTTGAAGAATCAATTGATCTATTGCCATTTTATGTATCCTAGTTGCAGGACTTCAACGTGATTTTCTGTCAAGAAGGCGATGATCTGATCGGAACTTGTCAGATTATGTTTTAAAGAAATAACTAAGTGACCAAAGGTTTCTTTCCCTATGTGATCCAGATTTCCGGACATAATATTAATTGGAACTTTGTACAATTGTATCAGTTCAGCAATAATAGGTCTGGTTGATGTTTGGCTGTTAAAGACCAATTTTAAAACCAAATCATCGTTCTCTTGCCCCTTTTGGTGCAATTTGTGTTGGATAAATTCTGGTAAATTATCTTTTAATAATTCAGACAATAATTCTTTTGTAACAGTATGAGAAGGATTGATAAAAATCTTTTCAACAGGTCCTTTTTCAGCAATTTCACCCTGGTCAAGAACGCACACTTTCTGTGCGATTTCTTTCACGACATTGATGTCGTGGGTTACAAAAATAATGGTAATCCCCAAGGTTTTATTGAGTTCTTGTAAAAGCTCTAAAATCTCAACAGTGGTATGTGGGTCAAGGGCGGATGTAAATTCATCACAAAGAAGAAGGGTTGAATCAACAACAAGCGCGCGGGCGATGGCGACACGCTGACGCTGTCCACCACTTAATTGACTTGGATAGGCGTCCTTTTTATCAAGCAACCCAACAAGCTTTAACATTTTTTCAATTTTGTCTTTTTGAATTGGCTCTGGTATTCCAAGAAGCTCTAAAGGAAGGGCAATATTTTTAAAGACGTTACGTGAACTTAATAAATTAAAAGATTGAAAAACAACCCCAATTTTTTGACGAAAAGCCCTGAGTTCACTGGATTTCAGACTTGTGATGTCAATGCCTTCAAAATAAATTTTTCCAGTGTCAGGTTTTTCAAGGCCATTCAGACAACGCAGAAGGGTGCTTTTTCCAGCACCACTTTTTCCAATAATACCAAGGATAGATCCCTTTGGTACCTCAAAACTGACGTTACTTAGAACTTTTTCTGAATATGTAGATTGTTGGAATGCTTTATAGATTCCCTCTACCTTTAGGTGGGTTTCTGGACTCGTCATTCTATTTGACTAAAAAACAAAAATTAATGAGTGATATTAAAGAGATAGCATATTCCCTTTGAAAAAGCGATTGCCTAGATTTCTTGTCTTAGATCTTAAAAAACTTTAGAGTAGCTTCATCGTCCTTTTGATCGACAATTTTATGCAACTTATTAAAGCCGTGACAACTGTTGGGGGCTATACAGCCTTGAGCCGAATTTTGGGGCTTATTCGCGAGATCTTAATGTCTCATGTTTTGGGAGCGGGTCTTGTCACAGATGCTTTCGTGGTTGCTTTTAAATTTCCTAATTTTTTTAGACGCTTTTTTGCAGAAGGGGCTTTTAATGCCGCTTTTGTACCGCAATTTTCAGGGCGTCTCGCTGAAAAGGGACAAGATTCGGCTAGAGATTTAGCAGAGCATGTCTTTTCCGTTATGGCTTGGTTTTTATTTGGGTTTGTTATTTTTGTGGAATTAACGGCACCTCAGCTTATGCCTTTTCTAGCACCTGGTTTTGTCACTACACCAGAACGCTTAGATCTTGCTGTTCAGTTCACGCGCATTACTTTTCCCTATATTCTCTTCATCTCTTTGTCAGCGCTTTTAGCGGGTGTTTTAAATTCACTTGATCGATTTGCAGCCGCTGCTGCTGCTCCAATTTTGCTAAATATGATGATGATCGGGGCTTTACTTTTGTTTCCAACTTTTGAAATGGAGCCTGGGTTTGCTTTAGCAATTTCGGTTTTTTTAGCGGGTATTGTTCAGTTTGCTTGGCTTTATTGGGTTTGTAAGCGGGCAAAATTTTCATTGGCTTTAAAAATTCCTGTTCTAACCGAGGATGTGTGCAGAGTTTTAAAACTCATGATTCCGGGTGCAATTGGTGCTGGGGTTATGCAAATTAATCTCTTGGTTGATATGATTTTGGCATCACTTTTGCCATCTGGGTCTTTATCTTATCTTTATTATGCAGACCGTTTAAATCAACTGCCGCTTTCGATTTTTGGCGTTGCTATTGGCACGGCTTTACTACCACCCTTATCACGATACTGGCGTTTGGGTGAAACGGATAAAGCTCTTGCAACGCAAAGCAGTGCTTTAGAATTGGGTATGCAGTTAACTATTCCAGCAGCTGTTGGTTTGATTGTTTTGTCCTTTCCTTTAATTAATCTCATTTTTGGTCATGGGCATTTTACAGTTATGGATGTGGAAGCAACAGCACCAACTTTGGCAGCATTTGCTTTGGGATTACCAGCGTATGTTTCGGGTAAAGTTTTTTCCACAACCTATTTCGCTCAACAAGATACGAAAACACCGGTTAAAGTGGCAATTATTGCTGTGATGTCAAATTTTATTTTGAATTTAATTTTGATGCAGTATTTTCAACATGTTGGTATGGCTTTAGCGACATCCATTTCAGCTTGGATTAATGTGGTCTTGCTTGCTATTCTTTTAAAAAGAAAGCAACAGTTTGCTTTTTCAAGATTGTTTTTCCAGATGCTTTTAAAAGTTCTTTTCTTATCAACCCTGATGGCAGCCATTTTGATTTTATGCCAAGCTTATTTTCCAAAAGCTCCTGAAAAACTGACTTACCAGATCTTATTAACCTTAGGTTACGTATTTTTAGGGGGCATGGTTTATC